>ENA-OQHA01000004-OQHA01000004.1-human-gut-metagenome-genome-assembly--contig:-NODE-4-length-121479-cov-8.751714_pt1 | contig 121479 bp, 117 predicted proteins | sample MGYA00242558_ERZ504707 | MGnify/ENA primary metagenome ERZ504707 (study PRJEB26092, sample SAMD00036197) | human gut metagenome | host: Homo sapiens | study: EMG produced TPA metagenomics assembly of... | reverse complement strand
ATCCTTTCAACTTAGTGAAAAGCCGACTGAATAAAGCTGGTTATCATATCCGACAATCTTAGAATCTCATTGATGGAATAAGTTGTTGTTTCAAGTAACATCTGAGCATTGTTGATGCGGATTCCCACAATGAATTGCATTGGTGTAGAACCGGTATATTTTTGAAATTTCGGATAAACCAGCTGACACTCATGCCTCGTGAGGCAGCATAATCATCAATATTGATATTTTGATTGTAGTTTTCACTGAAAAAGGTAACAGCATTATCCATCTCATGATCAAGATATTCATTTTTTAATATGTGCTCTCTTGTCAGTTCCCGGTGGAAACTGATCAGAAGATGACGTAGCAAAAGGACGAGCATTTCCTCATAATTATCTTGACAGCGTTGGAGCTCGATAATAATACGCTTGAAAATTTGTTCATATTCATTAGATGTACCCACTTGAAAGACACGTTCTTTATCCTGAAATCCATATTGACGTAAGATATTTTTCACATTGCTTCCTGTGAAGTGAATCCAGTATACTTCTGCCTTATCTTCTCCGTAATATTCATATTTCTGAAGTTCTTTCGGTCTGTACAGTACAATGTTGCCGGCTGGAACAATCGTTTCGTTATTTACATTATCAAAATGAAAATGCCCACAACCAGCAGTGATATATATAATCTGATAATCCAGACGACCCCTTGGACGGTAGGTAGGAAGTTTGGGATGTCTGGAAAGACGGTAAGTACCACAGCTACCTACAATCAGCGGACGACTTTTGTCTTTGAAATCCATATGTGAGTGGTTCAAATAACCGGTGTTCAAATACATAGGACAGCACCTCTTTTCGCACTTTTTATCATTGTATCATTTAGTGCATATTTTGTCTAATCCAATTTATAGACATGTTTTGCGGATTAGGATAAGCTATATATAGCATAACTAAGGAACGTAAACAAAAAAGTAAAGTATAAGGTTTGCTTTAGGGAAACAAAGAACAAAAAAGTATATGTATTGGAGGAGAGTTATTTATGATCGTACCACGTTATTATGAAAATCTAAGCGTACTGCACGAAAACACAATGCCAGCCAGAGCCTATTATATTCCGGCATCCAAAAGAATGGATAACTTGGTGGAACACAGAGAAGAATCAGATCGTATGCAGTTATTGAATGGAACTTGGAAATTCCAGTATTTTAACAGCATCTATGACATTCAGGATTCTTTCTTTGAGAAGAATTATGATACAGAAAATTTTGATGAGATTCAGGTTCCAAGTGTATGGCAGATGGCAGGATATGATACACACCAGTATACAAACATCCGGTATCCGTTTCCGTTTGATCCACCATATGTGCCACAGGATATTCCGTGTGGAGCTTATGTACATAATTTTGAGTACAGCAGAGATGAGAAAGCATCAAAAGCTTTTTTGAACTTTGAAGGAGTAGACAGCTGCTTTTATGTATGGATCAATGGCTCTTACATAGGATACAGCCAGGTTTCACATATGACCAGTGAGTTTGATGTTACCGATGTACTTCAGGATGGAACGAATACGGTGGCAGTGTTGGTAATGAAGTGGTGTGATGGTTCCTATTTGGAAGATCAGGACAAATTCCGTATGAGTGGTATTTTCCGGGATGTGTACATTTTGAAACGCCCAAAACAGGCAATCAGTGATTATCATATTAAAACAAGAATTGAGGATATGCTTGCGAAAGTAGAAATTGAAATGAAATTCTACTTTCCCTTAAATGTAAAAATTTCGATTGAAGATAGAAACGGAGCAGTTGTAGCACTAGGAAGTATTGCTGAAGAAGGAACAGCTGTATTAGAAATTGCAAGTCCGGAACTTTGGAATACAGAAAATCCATATCTATATAAACTGATTCTTGAAACAGAGAATGAAGTAATTGTAGATCACATTGCATTAAGAAAGATAGAGATTAAAGACCAGGTCATTTACCTAAATGGACAGAAGATTAAATTCCGTGGTGTCAATCGACATGATTCCGATCCGGTTACTGGATTTACAATCAGTCTGGAACAGCTCACAACCGATCTTACGTTAATGAAGCAGCATAATTTTAATGCGATCCGTTCCAGCCACTATCCGAACGCACCATTTTTCTATGAAATGTGTGACAAGTATGGATTCATGGTAATAGATGAAGCAGATATTGAAGCTCATGGTCCATTTATGATCTACAGAAAAGAAGACACTGATTACAATCGGTTCAAACGATGGAATGAGAAGATTGCAGATGATCCGGTATGGGAAGAGGCAATCGTTGATCGCGTAAAACTCATGGTGGAACGTGACAAAAACCGTTTCTGTATTGTTATGTGGTCAATGGGAAATGAGAGTGCTTATGGCTGCAACTTTGAAAAAGCACTGGAATGGACAAAGAATTTTGATCCAGACCGCATCACACAATATGAGAGTGCAAGATACCGTAATTATGATGAAACATATGATTACAGCAATCTGGATGTGTACAGCCGGATGTACCCGGCGCTTTCCGAAATTCAGGAATATCTGGATAAAGATGGAAGCAAACCCTTCCTTTTGGTAGAGTACTGTCACAGCATGGGAAACGGACCTGGAGATTTTGAAGATTACTTCCAGATGATTCAGGATAATGATAAAATGTGCGGCGGCTTTGTCTGGGAATGGTGTGACCATGCGATTGCTCATGGAACTGCTGAGAATGGAAAGACTATATATGCTTATGGGGGCGACCATGGCGAAGAAATTCATGATGGCAACTTCTGTATGGATGGATTAGTATATCCGGACAGAACGGTACATACAGGACTTTTGGAATACAAGAATGTTTATCGCCCGGCAAGAGTTATTTCCTATAACAAAGAAAGCGGAGAACTGGTGCTTCATAACTACATGGATTTTGATGACTTGAAAGATTATGTGAAGATTAGTTATGAGCTGACACAGGATGGTCTTGTGATCAGCAAAGGCATACTTCCGGAGTTTTCTGTGGCACCACACGGGGAAGGAAAAACAAACCTGAAGATCAATGTTCCAGAGAATGGGAAATGTTATTTAAAACTTATTTACCATCTGAAAAAAGAATTGCCACTGTTGAATGAAGACCATATTCTTGGATTTGATGAAATTGAGGTAAGTAAAGAGGATACAAAATGTAAACTTGCAGAGAAATGGATACCAAAAACAGTAGTGGACTCTGAATTACAGGTAAATGAAAATGATACACAGATTCATATCAAGGGGCGTGAATTTGCTTATACCATAGACAAACGTACTGCACTCTTTACAGAGATGAAATTCGCAGGGCGGGAATACTTGAACCATCCGATGGAATTAAATATTTGGAGAGCTCCAACAGATAACGATATGTACATCAAGTCTGAATGGAAGAAAGCCCACTATGATAAGGCTTACACAAGAGCCTATACGACAGAGGTTGTGCAGGGAAAACATGGTGTGAAGATTACAAGCCATGCTTCCGTTGTGGCAGAGACAGTACAGAAGATTCTTGATGTGACGATTACATGGAAAATAGAAGCTGCTGGAAAGATTGATGCAGATATTGCAGTAACAAAAGACGATGAATTCCCGGATCTTCCGAGATTTGGTGTGAGGATGTTCCTGGATAAAAAACTTTCAGCTGTAAGATACTTTGGAATGGGACCACAGGAAAGTTATTGTGATAAACATCAGGCTGCGAGCCACGGTTTGTACCGGGCAGATGTAGGGGATTTACATGAGGACTATATCCGTCCACAGGAAAATGGAAGCCATTATGATTGTGAATATGTAGAGCTTAACAACAGCCGATATGGAATTGTGGCATTCGCAGAAAAGGCATTTTCATTCAATGCTTCTTATTATACACAGGAAGAACTTGAGAAGAAAACGCATAATTATGAATTAATAGAATCAGATAGTGTAGTATTCTGTGTTGACTACGCATTAAATGGCATTGGTTCTAATAGTTGTGGTCCAGTTGCATTAGATCAGTACCGATTTGATGATGTATTATTCCGGTTCCAGTTTACGCTGATACCGTATGTAAAGGGATAATAAAGTTTCATGTAACCCGTAAACAAAGAAGGATAGTCTGATTGCAATGTAAAGTCCGGATATACAGAGCAATCAGACAAAAACAGAGAAAAAATTAGAATTAGACATCATACGGTTAGACATATTGAGATTCTAAGTGCGATGAAGATGAGGAGCAAAGAAATTCGATGGAAGAAAAAAAGTATTTGAAATGGTATAACAAAATTGGATACGGATCAGGTGATGTTGCAGGTAATGTAGTCTATGCGTTCCTGACATCTTTTATGATGGTCTATCTGACGGACTCGGTAGGACTTGCTGCAGGTGTCGTGGGTACCCTGATTGCCGTATCAAAACTATTTGATGGTTTTACGGATATATTTTTTGGATCAATGATTGACAAAACACACAGTAAAATGGGAAAAGCGAAACCCTGGATGCTATACGGATACATTGGTTGTGCCATTACGCTGGTCTGCTGCTTTGCAGTACCAGTCAGCTTTGGAACAACGGCTAAATATGCATGGTTCTTTATTTCTTATACACTGTTAAATGGTGTGTTTTATACAGCAAACAATATTGCTTATTCAGCACTTACGTCACTGATTACAAAGAACAGCAAAGAGCGTGTACAGATGGGATCTTACCGTTTTATTTTTGCATTTTCAACAAGTCTTCTGATTCAGGCGATTACAGTTGAATTTGTAGATAAATGTGGTGGAGATGCTGCGGCATGGAGAACGGTTGCTATTATCTATGCAATCATTGGTCTGGTCGTAAATACGATTTCAGCACTTTCTGTTAAGGAACTTCCGGAGGAAGAACTTAATGAAGGAGAAGTAAAGAATGATAATGAAAAGTACGGAATGGTACAGGCATTCAAGCTTCTTGTTAAAAACAAATATTACATGATGATTTGTGGAACATATATTTTACAGCAGTTATATGGTGCCATGATTGGAGCTGGCATTTATTACATGACATGGGTACTGAAAAATAAGAATTTGTTTGGACAATTTGCATGGGCAGTAAATATTCCACTGATCATTGCCCTGATTTTCACACCGACATTAGTTGGTAAGTGGAAAGGTATGTATAAACTGAACTTAAGAGGTTATGTCTTAGCAGTCATCGGTAGAGCACTTGTTGTTGTTGCAGGATATATGGGCAGTGTTCCGCTGATGATGGCATTTACAGCTCTTGCACCTTAGGTCAGGGACCATGGCAGGGAGATATGAATGCAGTTATCGCATCCTGCTCTGAGTACACTTATCTTACACAAGGAAAGAGAATTGACGGAACGATGTACTCTTGTACTTCTCTTGGCGTAAAAATCGGTGGAGGTATTGGAACCGCTGTTGTTGGATGGATGCTTGAGTTCAGTGGATATATCGGAACAAATGCAACTCAGCCGCAGTCTGCACTTGATATGATGCAGTTTATGTATCTTTGGCTTCCGTTAATCTTTGATGTATTGATTATGTTTGTACTTTCAAGAATGAATGTAGAAGATGCAAATAAAAAACTGAAAGCAGAAAAAGGAATTGCTGCAGATGAAGTAACAGATGCATTAGACATAAATTAGAATTGACAGGAGAAAGCGTTGTCTGGTCGTTGCTCGATGAGACAGTGCTTTTTTCTATATATAAAGTGATAGAACTGTATTTTGAAAATAAAAAAGGACCACTTCATTTTTGTGAAATGGCCTTAAGAAAATATTCAGTTTTCACAAAATAGTCCTTTTAGTATTTATACATGGTAAGGATGCTCAAAATATTCAGCGTAGAATACTAAAAGGTCATTCAGATATTTTTTTAGGTTGCTCATTTGCAATTCCTCCTTTCCTTATTTACAAGTTGATTATAAGATAGGTGTAAAAGGATTGCTTGCCAAATCGAAAGAAGATATAGACAAATGTTGCAAAGGGGAGTATTTCATGCAGTTAAAATATGTTGACACAAAAGAGGAGATTATAGCAATAAATAGGAAGTCAAAACATATTGAACCACATCTTCATAATGCACTGGAGATCGTTTGTGTAACAAGTGGAGCATTAGAACTTGGTGTCGGACAGGAACTATACCATATGGAAAAAGGAGATATAGGCTTTGTATTTCCAGATGTTATTCATCACTATCAGGTACTGACACCCGGTGTAAATAAAGCGACTTATCTGATCGCATCGCCATTTACGATAGCCAAATTTGCAGATATCATGCAATCCATGGCTCCTGAATACCCAATCATCAAAGCGGAAAAGGTTGAACCGGAGGTATATAGGGCTATAAATGCAATTTTAGAGACAGAACAGTCGGATATTACTGTTGCACAGGCATATCTTCAAATTGTGTTGGCACGCTGCATAGGAAAATTAAATTTGGTAGAAAAGAGCAGTGTGGGGAGCAACGATCTTATTTACCAGACAGTTTCCTATATATCAGCAAATTTCAAGAAGAAGTTTTCGTTGGAAGAGATGGCAAAAGACCTGGGCGTGAGCAAATATGTTTTATCCAGACTCTTTTCCAAGACATTCCATAGAAACTTTAATCAATATCTTAACGATGCAAGGCTGAACTATGCATGCCATCGTTTGGAAAATACGAGTGATTCTATTACAAATATTTGTCTGGATAGTGGATTTGAAAGTCAGAGAACGTTTAACCGAGTATTTAAAGAAAGATATAAAATATCACCAAGTGATTATCGAAGTACTTGTGTGAAAGAGATGTTGTCATAAAAGGTTCTGTTGATCGAAATATTTACTTTGATTTTACAGTGCTATGTATTTGATTTCATGTGTGGATGATATAATATAAAAATATTTGTAGAAAAAAATATTGATGAAGTCTACCAATCAGTGTTTTTTGTTGTATAATGTTTTTGTCGTACAGGGTCACTTTCCTTTGTAATGTTTTGGGTCAAATTCTACCCCGATGATGTGCAGAAAGTTTTGTTTGCCAGAACGTTCGGCTGTGTCATCGCTTCGGCATCTTGATCAGCTGTACCTCAGGTAAATGGAGAAGAGAAGCTTAACTTGAGCATGGTAAGCGATGAGATTCCTGCAGGCGCAAAGCTTTACTAAGAAGCGATGAGATCAAAAGCAAAACGATGTCCTGTCTGTGGTGGTGCTATGAAACAGCAGTTCATTGGATTAAGACATTGCAAATGCGGTATCAGTTGGAAGATATCCGGACAAAGGGTGATATATCCAGTAGAATAGTATAAGAAGGTATGATGGTATGAAGATATTAGTAATTCCTGATGTTCATCTTAAACCGCAGATGTTTAAACAGGCTACAGCTCTTATGCATCAGGGAATTGCTGATCGAGCGATATGTCTGATGGACATCCCTGATGATTGGGACAAGCAATATAATGTCGGACTTTATGAAGAAACTTATGATGAGGCTATTCGGTTTGCAAAAGCATTTCCGGAAACAGCCTGGTGCTACGGGAATCACGATTTGAGTTATCTGTGGCATTGTCTGGAGAGCGGTTATAGCTCCATGGCTTCAATGACAGTGCAAAGAAAGTTGTTGGATTTGCGAGAGGCTGTTCCAGAAGATAATCCCATTAAATATGTTCAGAGAATAGACAATGTTCTCTTTTCTCATGGAGGCGTACTGAATTTCTTTGTAGAGGAATATGTTCCGCGGGCAAAATATAATGATGTGGATGCTGTGTTAGAGACGATTAATCAGCTCGGAAGAATCGAGATGTGGAATGATGCATCGCCGATCTGGCTGAGACCACAGCATTCAAAAATGAGATTATATAAGCCACGTAAGTTGTTGCAGGTTGTAGGTCATACACCTATGGATGCAATTACGAAAGAGGGAAATCTGATTAGCACGGATGTGTTTTCAACTTACAGAGATGGAAAGCCGATTGGAACAGAGGAGTTCCTCTTGCTCGATACAGTGACATGGGAATACTGCGGAATTAAGATGTAGAATCCGATACGTAATTGGATGCATATTATAACAGACATTATTACGATGATGTCCGGGGAACGAGTGAAAGTAAAAACGAAATCGTATCAGAATGATATGGTGACATTTAAAAATAAAGATGACGTTTTAACTGCACTGATTCACTTAGGCTATCTGGCATACGATCGAAGAGAACAGATGGCGTACATTCCAAATGAAGAAGTCCGCAGCGAGTTCACGGATGCGGTAAAAGAACATCAGTGTATCATTGAGAAGTATGAAAAATAAAAAGGAGTATGAAAAAATGTATTACGTACCAGACGGAACCAAAACATGTGGTTATTATGAATGCAAGAAATGCGGCAACCGCTTTTTATCCCTTCAGACGATGGAAAAAATCCCATGCCCGGACTGCGAGGCGGAGGTGGATTATGAAATCGGACCTGGCGAATCTTTGGAGGATGTGCTGGACACCGCAGTGCTGCTGCAAAAAATCGAGGGCGAAGAGGAAGTGGAAAAGATGGATGCACTCTTAAGTCTTGCGATTACCGGCGGAGATTTTGACTGGATCTGACATAACAGAGCTTTTTTCAAACACGCTCCAGACAGGTAGCGGATATTTGATGAATGCCAAGTCTGGCGTTCGCTCTGAATTTTCACAGAATTTTGCCGGAGTTTTTCCGCGATTTTAAAAGAAAACAAAGAAATTTCAAAGGTTCATGAGAAAAATATTCAGAAACAACCGAAAAAACATCGGTGAAATTGTGTAAAATTGACAGAACTGACGCAAAAGACCGAAAATCATCAAAAAATTTAAGGATTGACAAAAAGCGGGAATTCCGCTAGAATGTGCCTATGTTGAAAAACAGCAGAGAAAAAGAATAGAGTAAAGATAACGCAACGGAGCGGTTCTGGGAATAGAATCGCTCCGTTTGTAATTTTCTCCCTTTCTCCAAGGTTTTATTTCTCCCAAAAAACACTCTCAGAAAACCGGAAAACGCTCTGTCTGTTTTTCAAGATAAACTCCATATAAGTAATGGATTCGCGAAGGCGCGGTACGAAGGGAAAGCTTCGTGCCGCGTTTTTCAATCCAAAGGAGAAACGTCAGTAAAGAGTTCGCAACGGGGCGATCTGGAAGAAGAATTTCCAGATCGCTTTTTGATTTTACCGGAAAGGAGAAAGTCCGATGGAAAACACAAACGTTTTATTTGACCGAAAGCGTCTGGTCCGGCTGATCGTTCCCTTGATTGTGGAACAGGTGCTGGCCGTTACCGTCGGTATGGCAGATATGGTGATGGTATCCGGGGCCGGTGAAACGGCTGTTTCCGGAATCTCACTTGTCAATACGATCTGTGTACTGCTGATCGTGATTTTCACATCGATGGCAAGCGGCGGTTCCGTTGTCGGAGCACAGTTCCTCGGAAGCGGGGATAAGAAAACAGCGTGTCACGCAGCCGAACAGCTCGTTATGATCTGCGGACTGATTGCACAACAGGAGGCGAGGCGTATGAAAGAAGAAAACTATGAGGTAGTCGTTTTTCAGGGAGACCCGGGAACCATCGATCTGACGTACGAAGAAATAGAAGCAGAGTGGAACAAAATGCTGCAGACCGTACCACAGATCGGAAAGTTCCGTATCATCCATCAGGAGAAAAAGAGGTACACCTTCGAAGATTACAGCAGTCAGATCGGGAACGCCGACGCAGCACTTGGTATCTGGGTCCACAAAGGAGTGATCAACGAAAAGCTCTTTGAAGCGCATCCGAATCTGAAATATATCGCAACGCTGGGACATGGATTTGAAGACTTCGATGTGGAAATGACAAGACGCAGGGGCGTGACCATAACGAATACGATTTACGGCGATGTCACCATTGCCCAGTATGCGATGGCACTGCTCATGAACATCTGTCATAACGTGACGGTACAGAGCAATTACACCAAAACAGGGTACTGGAAAGAAAAAGAAACGAATCCGCAGGCAAGCTACAATCAACTGTTCGTGCCGCAGATTGAGCTCTACCAGAAAACGATGGGAATCATCGGACTTGGCGCAATCGGCCTTTGGACGGCAAGAATGGCAAAGGGCTTTGGCATGAAGGTCATCGCAAACAGCCGTCACAAAAAGACGGGGCCGCAGTATGACGGCATCGAGCAGGTCAGCATGGAAGAAATCTTCGAACGGTCGGATGCAATCTCGATCCACTGTCCACATACAAAGGAAACGGAAAATCTGCTGAACCGTGAAGCGTTTGCCAAAATGAAGGACGGTGTCATCATTATCAACACCGCGCGGGGAATCATCATCGATGAGGAGGCGCTTCTTGAGGCGCTGGAATCGAGAAAGGTTTATATGGCAGGACTCGATGTTGTTGCAAACGAGCCGCCGCAGTATCAGATTCCGCTGATGCAGTCGCCGTACACCTTTATTACTTCCCATATCGCCTGGCAGCCGAAGGCAGCAAGACTCCGCGCAGTAGATCTGGCGGTGAAAAACTTCCGGTCTTACCTGGAGGGAATGCCGACGAGTGTGATTAATTAAAAACAGCGGATTGTGAAAACAGCTGCAAAAAAACGACTGTAAAAACAACTGTAAAAACAGCAGAGCTGCGGAACAGTCCAGGCATGAAAGAAGAGGTTAGAAAATCTGTCAGAAAACAGATTTCTATATAGAAGCAGCAGAGCCGGTAAATGAATGGAAGAGAAAACCGGGAAGGCGGATAAAAAAGAAATCCGCAGCCGGAAAAATCAGAAGCTGTACAGGAGCCGGTTCGGAAAGGGAGGGAAAATCATGAAAAAGCTGGAAATTGTAATTCGTCCGGAGAGCCTCGAAAACCTGGAGCTACTCCTCGAGGAGCAGAAGGCAAACGGTATGATGATCACAAATATCCTTGGATATGGAAATCAGAAGGGATATCGTCAGATGTACCGCGGAGCGGAAATCGTGGCCAAAATGCTTCCGAAAGTTAAAGTGGAAACCGTTGTGGAGGATGACAAGGTTCCGAAAATCGTTGATTTTGTTGTGAAAAACCTGTCAACCGGAAACTACGGCGATGGAAAAATTTTCGTTTACGATGTTGAAGATGCAGTGCGGATCCGAACGGGCGAGCACGGCGAACAGGCACTTTAAAAAATCTGAAAGCTACCGTTTCAGAGATGACCGTTTCAGAAGATCTGCAGACGGGAACAGGTAAGATGGGAATGAGGAGGAACTTATTATGGAAAACACACAGGTATTACTCAATATCGTATGGACCATGGTCGGAGCCTTTCTGGTGTATTTTATGCAGGCCGGATTTGCATGGTGGAGACAGGATTTACAAGAGCGAAAAACTCTGGAAACATTCTGATGAAGAATATGATGGATTTCGTGCTCGGCTCTATTTTCTTCTTTATCATTGGATTTGCGCTGATGTTCGGAGGAAGCAATGCCTTTATCGGAACAGCAGGTTTCTTTCATCCGAAATCGCTGGCAGATGCAGACGGCATGTTCAACGGACTGCCGATCGGCGTATTCATGATTTTCCAGACCGTGTTCTGTGCAACATCGGCAACGATTGTATCAGGAGCTATGGCAGAGAGAACCAAATTTATCTCTTATCTGATTTACTCCGCAGCGATCAGCGTTTTCATTTATCCGATCACCGGACACTGGATCTGGGGAGGCGGCTGGTTAAGCCAGATCGGGTTCCATGATTTTGCAGGATCTACCGCAGTTCATATGGTCGGCGGTCTGTGTGCCCTTGCCGGTGCAAAATGGTCGGACCTCGTATCGGAAAATACACAAAAGAGGGAAAACCGGTTGCTATTCCGGGTCATAACCTTCCGCTTGGAGCACTTGGTGTCTTTATCCTCTGGTTCTGCTGGTTCGGATTTAACTGTGGATCTACCACAGCAGCAACCTATAATCTTGGCGACATTGCCATGACTACAAACCTTGCGGCAGCAGCAGCAACACTTGTTACCCTGATTGTTACCTGGGTACGTTATGGAAAACCGGATATCAGTATGACAATGAACGGCGCACTGGCCGGACTGGTAGCTATTACAGCAAGCTGTGATGTAGTGAACGACTACGAGGCACTGTTCATTGGAGCAGTTGCAGGTGTCGTTGTTGTATTCGCAGTTGAATTCTTTGATAAAGTCGTAAAAATCGATGATCCGGTTGGTGCAATCAGTGTACACGGTGTCTGTGGAGCACTCGGAACCTTATTCACCGGTATTTTTGGTGAGGGATGCAGCTTTATCACCCAGCTGATCGGTTTTGTGGCAGTTGCAGCATATACCTGATCCTGGCGTTCATCCTGTTCTTCGTCCTGAAAAAGACCATCGGACTTCGCGTAACCGAGAAGGAAGAGATCGACGGACTGGATATGCACGAGCACGGATGCAGCGCTTATGCAAACTTCCACTTCCACAATGACAAATAAAAAGGATCAATAAAAAGGTGGTGCGGATATGAAAAAGCTGACAGTTATTGTCAAACCCGCGAACCGGGAGGATGTCATCGACATCATGGAATCGTGTGCCGTGTACGGCGTGATGGAAACGGATATCACCGGATATGGAAACCAGAAAGGCTACCGGGTGATGTACCGCGGAACCATGAGCGGACCGAATGTACTGATGAAATGCAAATTCGAGACCGTCGGTGACGATAAGACAATTGAAGTATTAAAAGGCTTCCTGGAAAAGAAGCTGTGTACCGGAAACATCGGAGACGGAAAGATTTTTGTCGAGAAAGTGGCAGATGTCATCCGGGTTCGTACCGGCCAGCGCGGCGAGGAAGCATTATAAAAACAAAAGACAGTAAAAAGGTGCAAAGAGGCAGCCAGAACAGATCGTTCGGCTGCCTCTTCTGAGCTAAAAAAGCCGGAACGGGAGGAATGCTGCATGGTAAGATACATCATAAAACGTTTATTCATCGGAGTGGTGACGATCTGGGCACTGATCACCATTACCTTTTTCCAGATTCGGATTATGCCGGGCAGCCCGTTCGAGGCGGATAATCTTTCCCAGAGCGCGATTGAACAGCTCGAATCGACCTACGGACTGGATGAACCTATGTGGAAACAGTATATTCTTTACATGGAAAATCTGATGCACGGAGATCTCGGCATTTCCTATAAAAAGAATGTTTCTGTTAATACACTGATCGCAAGAGGATTTCCGTACACGCTAAGCATCGGACTTCTCTCTATCGCGGTATCCGCTTTCATCGGTATTCTGATGGGTATCTGGATGGCGACGAGCAAGCGGCTGGCAGTGAAAAACACCTTGCTTGGAATTGCGACGCTGGGGTCAGTATCCCGGGATTCGTCACAGCGATCCTGCTGATGATGGTTTTCGGTGTCTGGTGGCCGGTACTCCCGATCGTCGGTCTTGGTTCTCCGGCCAACTACATTCTTCCGGTGGCAGCACAGTCATTCGGACAGATCGCTTCGATTGCCAGACTGACCAAGAGTACGTATTCCGAGGCGATCCAGATGGATTACGTAACGATGGCAAGAGCGAAGGGACTTAGCAATCTGTACATCACCGCGCGTCACGTCCTTAAAAATGCACTGATCCCGGTTGTCACCTATTTCGGACCGGCCATCGCATTTCTGATCACAGGAAGCTTTGTTGTAGAATCTATTTTTTCCATTCCCGGAATCGGACGTGAATTTACGAATGCGATCACGAACCGTGATTACACCGTAGTCCTTGGCTTCAGTGTTTTCATCGGTGTGATTATCACCGTTGCAAACCTGGCGGTGGATATCATTTGTTCCCTCATTGACCCGAGAATCAAACTGACAAACTAGGAGGAGAACATTATGAGGAAATTATGGAAAACAACAGCAACACTGGCAGCGGCTGTTTTTCTGGCAGGATCCCTTGCCGGATGCGGAAGCAGCGGAGGAAGCAGCAGCTCTTCCGGAGGAGGCAAAAGCGGCAGTACTTCCGATATGATTGTAACAACGATGTATACCGAGGCCGGAAGTCTGGACAGTGCAGGAGAGAGCGGTTTATGGTGGTGGTCCTACGATGATGTGTGTATGGCCCCGATCATGGAAATGAAAGAGGACGGTTCCTGGGATTATATTCTGGCAGAAAGCGTTGATGTCAACGATGATATGACACAGTACACCGTACATCTCCGCAGCGATGCAAAATGGAGCAACGGAGACGATGTGACAAGTGCCGATTTCAAAAACACCATTGTCCGTGCACTGGATCCGAACTGCAAGAGTGGTTATTCTTCGATGCTTTACCCGATTGCGGGAGCTGAGGAAATGTACAACGGAACCGGCGATGAGAGCGGTCTTGGCGTAGACACCAGCGATGACAAGACCATCGTATTCAATTTAAAGGAGCCGTGCGCTTACTTCGAACAGCTCTTTGTACTTCCGGTTTATATGCCGACGCATCGCGAGCTTCAGACCGAGACCAACGGCGACTGGGCAATGGGAAATGACATGGATGCGCTGGTAAGCTGCGGACCGTACTACCTCGCAGAGTATGTACCGAACCAGTACAGCGTTTATAAGAAAAATGAAAATTACGTTCAGGCAGACCGGATCAAAACCGATACGATCAAAAAAATGGTTATGGACGATACACAGTCCATCATCAATGCGTATAAATCCGGTGAGCTGAACTTTATCTCAGCAGATTATACCGTTATGGACGAGTATAAAGACAGCGATGAGCTGATTACTTCTCCGGCCATGACAAGCTACTATGTATTATTTAATGTAAATGAAGCTCCGTTTGATGATGTCCGCGTCCGCCAGGCATTCTCCATGGCAGTCAACCGCGATGAGGTAGCTTCCGCGTGCGGTTCCTCTTATGAGGCGAGTGATTTCTTCGTAGCAAAACATCTGAAATCCTCCGCAAGCGGCAAGGACTGGGCAGAGGAAGTAGAGGAAGATCCGATCGGCTTTGATCCGGACAAGGCAAAAGAGCTTCTGGCAGAGGCCGGTTACCCGGATGGAGAAGGCTTCCCGGCTATCACCTACAAATACCCGAGCCTCCAACTTGACAGCGATATGGCACAGGCCCTGCAGGCACAGTGGAAAACAAACCTTGGTATCGAGGTAGAGCTTCAGGCAGAGGAGCAGCAGGTACAGGTAGCAGAGAGAAGATCCGGTGATTTCCAGCTTACCCGCATGAGATGGACTGCAGACTTTACCGATCCGTTCACCTTCCTTTCCATGTACCGTTCCAACGACAGCTACAACGATAACAAGACCAATTGCCCGGAGTATGACGAACTGATGGCACAGTCGAATGAGGAAAGCGATCCGACCGCCAGATTTGAGCTGCTGCACCAGGCTGAGAGCGTACTGGTAAACGACTACTGCTTCGGCGTACCGGTACTGAACTCTTCCAATATTTATCTGGTAAGCACCGACATCACAAACTTTGAGATTGACCCGTCCAGAAACATGATCCGTACCAAATATCTGGTATTGGGAGACAGCTCTTCTGAGTCTTAAGCAAAAAATCGGAAAACGGGAAGGCTCCGCAGATGGCTTAGCAGCTGTTTCGAGGGGAGCCGTAAAACGGTAATTTCCGGAAAAAAACCAATAGAAGCCGTGAAAACAGGAGGAAATGAATATGGAAGTAAATAAAATCATCAGCCACGCATTACAGAGTATGCCGCCGAGCAAACGTCAGAAAGCATTTGCGAAGGACACCTCAAAACTGATCCATATGGGATTAAACGAAAACAATTACGGAATGTCACCGAAGGCAGTGGCGGCACTGGAGGACTCTATGGCAGGAAGCCATTTTTATCCTGATTTTGCAGCAGTACTGCTGAAACAGAAGGTAGCGGAGCAGTACGGATTAAAAGCAGAAAATGTACTGACAGGCGCCGGATCGAGTGCGATGATCGATATGATCGGACTGACCTTTCTGGACGAGGGAGATGAGGTGCTGTTTTCCACGCCGACCTACGGGGCATTTGCCGACATGGCGTATTTAAATGGCGGTGTGCCGGTCTCCGTACCGGTAACCGAAGAGCAGAAATTTAATCTCCCTGCCATGAAAGAAAAAATCGGTGAAAAAACAAAAATCGTGGTGATCTGCAATCCGAATAACCCGACCGGAACATATGTGCGATCGGGGAGCTGGAGGCATTCGCAGATACCTTCCGGAGGACGTGCTGCTGGTGATGGATGAGGCATACATGGAGTTTGCTATCGAGCCGGACTGCTGCAGTATGGTTGATTATATGAAAGCGCATCCGGAAAAACCGATTCTGGTTCTCCGCACCTTTTCCAAATATTATGCGATGGCAGGCCTTCGTGTCGGCTATGCGCTGGGCTCCGAAGAGCTGATTGGAATCATGCGGAAATGTTCCGCTTCCTGGAACCTGAATGTCTGTGCACAGAAAGCAGCAGTGGCAGGTCTGGCAGACCAGGAATATTATCAGGAGCAGAAAGCCAAAATCGTGGAGGGAAGAGAATATCTGGAAAAAGAGATGGTAGCGCTTGGCTGCAGGTTTATCCGTCCCAGTCGAATTTCATCTACTTTGATACCGGAAAAGATCCTGCCTGGATTCAGGAACAGCTGATGGAAAAGGGCATCCGTATCGGTGCCTTTGAGATGAGCCGTGTAAGCGTGGGAACGATGGAAGAGTGTCAGCTGTTTCTTCAGTACCTGAAAGAGATTCTGGAAACGGCATGAATCGTTACAGAGACCGTATAGATTTTGATACCGGATTGCTGCGTGCTTTGCACTCCCGAAATCTTCAAAAACATTTGTAATCCGCTCATTTTTCTCCGAAAAATGGTTACTTACTCATGTTTTTAATCTTTTGACCCTGGTATCAGTACATAAAAAAGAGAGAAGAGACCGGATTTTCATGGTGAAAAATCCGGTCTCTTCTCTCTTTTTTACAGGAATGACAAAAATACAGAGAAAAAACAATCTTTCGGAAATTAAGGCTTGCCATTCGATGAAAATTGGAATATTATATGTGCAAACGCCTATAGATGAAAAACGATGTTACACATCCTGAAAGGGGAAAAAAGATATGCTTTTTAAAACATACCAGAAGATTACGACTTTATTTAAACAACATCATGGCTATATGAGCTTTTCAGACCTCCGCGATCATCAGGTGACCGTACTGCAGCTTGCAGAAATGGAAGAGGAAGGAAGTCTTGAACGTTTTGCACGCGGATGGTACTGGTGCAAAGAGTGTGGCTATGAAAAGCCAAAAGACTATCAATATATAGAAATTGCAAAGGTAAACCCGCGCGCGGTGATCTGCATGGACAGCGCTGCATGGCTTGCCGGAATGCTGGAGAAGGAGCCGGAAACCATTGCGGTTGCCACATCCCGCACAGACCGGAAGAAGATGGAGCTGGAAAATTTTGAAATCAGACGTTTTTATTTTCAGAATGCCGGTCTTCCGGGCGAGATCTGTGAGAAAGAAACAGAGTTCGGATCCTACCGCTATTATGCGCCGAAAAGAACCTTCTGCGACTGTCTCCGTCTGAACAACAAAATGCCGGAAGAGGTAAAAGAAGAAATTTTAACCTGGTGTCGGAAACAGAATTATCCGAAGGAAGAGATCCTTGCCTATGCAAACAAGCTTCGCGCTGTAAAAAATATTGAGGAAGAGTACCGGGAATAAGAAAAAGGATACGAAACCGCAAAGAGGCTCCCGCCGGAAAACCACCAAATGGATTCCGGCGGGAGTTTTTGTTTTTTGCTCAGATACAACTTATGACGGATCGGAAGAAAAGGAAGCGAGCTCGGCGAGCAGCAGATCATAATAATGTTCGGCATAGCGGCAGAGATAATCGGGCGCGCCCTGATACGAACCGGTCTCTAAAAAGGAAGCAGCTGCACAGGTACGGCAGATTGGCCGGAAACGGCATTGCCGGCATTTTGTGCTAAGCGAAAGATTCCGGGCTTTTGCGGAAACCGTTTCCCAGGCTGCCAAAAAGCCGAGATCAAAGACCGGTGCCGACAGCTCTGAAAGCATGACACAGGGGAAAAGCCGGCCCTGCCAGTTGATAAAGAAGGAGCAGTTCCCGGCAAGACAGGAAATGTGACCGTCCCCCCGCGGGAAAGCAGGGTCGTTGACACGACGGACGGATTCCCGGACATATTGCCGGAAAATATCGGCATCCAGCTGTAGCTTCAGTGCCTGAAAGGCCAGCGCGGCAGCGTCCCCTGGGTGCAGGCGTACCTGCGCATCGAAGGGGAGGGAGCGTTCCCGGACGGCGGGCATCATATAGTGATCGGCGTGGACAGGGACACCGAGCTCTTTTCCGAGGGCAAAAATCCTGGAAAAATCCTGCGGATTCTTTTTGGTCACAGAGCAGCTGATCTTCACATCCACGTTTCGTGCGCGGAGCAGCCGGACTGCGCGAAGGGTCTGATCGAAGCCCTGCGGAAAATGGCACAGACGGTCGTAGGAAGCGGCATCGGCACCATAGAGCGTGATGTTGATGCGGCGCGGCGGGTATGTGGCAAAAAATCGGCCCAGGCTTCGTCCAGCAGAGTTCCGTTTGTATTGATAGTAAGAATTATGCCCAGATTTCGAAGCCTGCGATACAGCGTTTTAAAATCCGGAAAGAGCAGCGGCTCCCCGCCGGTCAGAAGAAGAAAAACGGTACCGGCCTTCTGCATCTGTTCTGCAAGGCGAACCCATTCCTCCACCGTGCGAAGCCGTCCCTGCCGTTCCATTTCCGAGCGGGACAGACGGACATAGCACATGTCACAGTTCATATTGCAAAGCGGCAGAAGCTCAAGCGCGCCGGTAACGGGAATGTGCTTCTGGCGGGCTTTCTGGAGAAGGGAACGCTCAAAGGTCGAAGCGTCGTCCATATAGTTCATAAAAATTCCTCCGAAAAACAAAAACCGGTCCAGAGGACCAGGGATTAATGGGAACAGAAAGAAAAGGATCGAAACGGTTGGTTCGATCCTTTTACAGTCGTTTGAAAAAATATGATGTTGTGGGAACAATCAGGATTTTGCGGTTTCCCAGGTATTGATGTCTAAGTTGGTGGTTGCATGTCCGTTCTTATTGTTTGGACCGCGCCATACAATGACTCCTTCGTCAGCATCCTGTTTTTCATTCCAATTATAATCAACAAATCCATCGTAAAAGTCACTTTTTACACTGGCTTCGTGTTTAGCCTTGCATGGGTGATAGAGGTAACCTAACAATTCTGCAGGTTCATGGCCAGTGTATTCTCCATTAATTTCACCATCACCCTTAGGATAATAATACAACGGTCCTCCAGGAGCATCACAGGTAAATTTATAAACCATTCCGCTTTCACAAGCCGCCACATACTCATTTGCAACAAATTCCTGAACCTCGATTACAGGTTCCATCCACTCTTTTCTCATAATGAAACAACCTCCTCTAATAATTGATATTTTAAAGTATCATGCACAAAGTTTAATACGGAATCTTGAATCTTTTCCTCCGGAGCCTCATACTCTTCTGCCGCCTGTGCAACGACCTCCGAAATGGTATGCGGTTGCTGAAATGTATTCCAGAGGAATACGGCGGTATCGTTTGGAACCATTACAGCATTCGAAATCTGACACGCAGCCCCGACGGGAATGATCGCGTATTCTCCTGCGATTTCACGCAGCAGATAGTCGGCGCTGACACGATATTTCTTTTCTTTTATCGTTTGTAACAGATCCGACCAGGTCGGAGAAGCCATTGGTTCCATCAAAACCTCCTCTTGCAAAGTGCCGTGCCTTTTCGGGCGAACACCATTCTGCCGTCAAACCGGTAAAATAGAAAAAGCGAGCAGAAATGCAATTACAATTATCATTACAAGTAATTATAAGAGAAAAAAGAGAAAAAGTCAAGGAAAAGCAGGAAAGAAAAGGAAGTAAAAAAAGTTACAAGTTGCATTACAGAAAAGGTGCAAACAATTGACGGAGCATCTTTTTTTTGCTATCATAAATGCGGAAAAAGGGATCGTGACACGATGTGTGGAAAATGGAAGATTACAGAGAAAAAAAGAGGAGTTTTTATGGAAAAAACATTTCAGACAGGAAGCTTTTCCTTCCGGCTGCGCTTTCCGGAGGAGCTGGTTCTTCCGGCGGATATGGAAAAGTTTGCGGTGGAAAAGGAGTCGGCAGACTATACCTATACCATTACTATTGTCGATATACTTCCGGAGGCGGAGGGTGAGTTACTTGTAAACCGGGTCGATTTGCAGGTGTTTCGTAACGGGGAAGGGCTGGAGAGCCGCCTGATCGGTGTGAAAGGCGAAGAGCGTCCCTATGCACTGTATCGTGAGACGGCACAAAAGCATGCACAGGTGTTTGTCGGGAGATGGTATCTGGATGGAGTTGCAAAATATGAGGTTGTATTTCTGTCTCTTCTTGCACTGGAACGCCGCCTGTCGGAGCGGTCATGCCTGATTCTGCACTGTGCATACCTGGAGTATCAGGGGAAGGCCATGCTCTTTTCAGCACCATCTGGAACGGGCAAAACTACGCAGGCGGGCCTTTGGGAGCAGTACCGGGGAAGCCGTACTGTAAACGGTGATAAGGCATTGCTTGAATATGACGGCAAAACGTGGACAGCAAACGGCTGGCCGGTCTGCGGAACGTCGGAGGTCTGTGAGAACAAAAAACTGCCAATCGGATGCATCGTGATGCTGAGCCAGGGGAAGCTGAACCAGGCGTGGCGGCTTCGCCCGGCGGAGGCATTTACAAGCCTGTACGGACAGATCACCATGAACCGCTGGGATCGGGAGGGGCTGGTGAAAAATCTGGATCTTCTCGAGCGTCTGGTGGGAAAAGTGCCGGTGTATCATCTGGCGTGTGATATTTCGGAGGATGCGGTAAAAACGCTGGAGCAGGAGCTTGTAAGAGATTCGTCCGAAGAAGAAGCAGCAGCGGCGTTGCTGCAAAAAAGCGTGCTGCAAAGAATGGAGAAAAAAGCATGAGGCTGGTAGACACTCGCGCTTATGTCGGAATGCTAAGAGAGCTGGTAGAGCAGGGAAAAGAAGTGCGGATGGTGATTTCCGGGAGCAGCATGGCGCCGTTTCTGATCCACGGACGGGACAGCATTTTTTTCGTACCCCGGAGAGGGAGCTGCGAAAGGGCGATATCGTATTTTATGAGCGGCCGGGCGGGCAGTTTGTGGTGCATCGGATCTGTGGTGTCCATGGAGAAAGCTACGACCTGATCGGGGACGGACAGACAGAAATCGAACATAATGTGCGGCGGGAGCAGATTTTTGCACGGGTGACACAGGTGGAACGGAAAGGAAAAAGCTTGCGCCGGGAAGCTTCTGGTGGGGCTTTTTTGAGAAGGTCTGGATTCGCATGATTCCGCTTCGGCCGATGGGAAACCGGATCTATCGCCTTTTGCAGGGAAGAAGGTCCGCACACAGGGAAAACGAAAGGGAAAAAACATGATTACAGAAACAGAAACCGCATTCCTTGCGGTGGTTCGTGCGTTTTTGACAGAAGAAAAAGCAGCTTTGGAAGAACTTGCGGCGCTGACAGAAAAACAATGGATCATCTGTTTGTCATGGCAGCACAGCATTCGCTGCTGTCAGCGGTCTACGATGTTGTGGGTAAAACACCGGAATTTGCGGGGCTTCCGGGGGAGCTGCGCGGACAGGTAAAAACACAGGCGATGCAGAGTATTTTTCAGCAGGTTTCGCGCACAGCGCTGTTTCTTTCCGATGAAAAGGAGCTGGCGCAGCTGGGCGTGCAGCCGCTGGTGATGAAAGGAATTGTGTGCAGAAATCTCTATCCGAAGCCGGATCTGCGCCCGTCCGGGGATGAGGATCTGCTGATTCCGGAAAAGGATTTTTCGGCAGTGGATGCCTATTTTATGCGGAAGGGCTTTGTGCGGGACAAAGAAGCCGCAATGCCGGATGGCATCAAAGACGGTGATATCCCGGAAGAGATGGGCTATATTCATCCGAAAACAGGAGCCTTTTATGAAATACATACCAGGCTGTTCAGCACAGAATCCTCTGCCTATGGTTATCTGAATCGTGCATTTTCCGATGTTTTCGCGCATCCATCCAAAGTGGAAGTGCAGGGGCAGAGCATCTTTACCTTAGAAGAAACGCATCATCTTTTCTATCTTCTCTGTCACAGCTTCAAGCACTTTCTTCACGGCGGTGTCGGGATCCGTCAGATCTGTGATATGGTACAGATGATTCGTGTATATGGAAGAAAAATAGACTGGGAAATGTTCTGGCAGCTGTGTGAAGAGTATCATATGACGTGCTTCTGTATCAATCTGCTGGATATCGGCGAGCGGTATCTGGGCTTTTCCTATGAAGCAAGTGGGGCAGTCCGTGCCGCAAAGAAGCTTCACCCGGATTCCGAAGCGCTTCTGATCGATATTCTCGATGCCGGTTCGTTCGGGAAATCGAGTGTGGGAAGGATCCACAGTGCAAACATTACCCTGTATGCGGCAGAAACCGGAACGGAAAAGCACACAGCCGGGGGAATCTGGAAATCGCTGGTTCCGGAAGTTTCCTATATGAAAAACAAGTATCCCTATGCGGCGAGGTATCCGTTTTTGCTCCCGGCTGCATACGTGGAGCGAATCCTGAAATGGCTGGGGCAGGGAGAAAAAGGACAGAAATCGAGCATTGAAGTGGGTGCGGGACGTGTCGAGCTGCTGAAAAAATACGATATGATCCGCACCGCAGACTGGAAAAAGAGAGGAGACGCGCATGCAGGAAGAATCCAAAGAGAAAAGTAAAGACGTTTCCTTTGAGTCTCTCCGCATCCTGTCGGAGCGATGGAAAAACGGAACGTTCTCGGAAATCATCGATGACTGGAAATGGATTTTTGGCTACAGCGCGCGCTATAAGGGGGCGATTGTTTTTTATACGATTCTCGGTATCTTAAGCACTTCGCTTGGGCTTGTCGGCAGCGTGGCAGGAAAATACCTGATCGATATCATCACCGGATACCAGATACAGAAGCTTCCGCTGCTGCTTTGCATCATGATCGGAAGCACCGTGTTCAGCCTTGGGTTTGAGAGTGTCATCAACCGCATTTCAACGAAGCTTGGTATCGCCATCAACAACGACATCCAGGCGGATATTTTCGACAAAATCGTTGATGCGGACTGGCTGGAAATCAGCAAATACGCAAACGGTGACGTACTCAACCGTTTCAACGGCGACATTGGAACGGTCAGCGGCAACGCAATCAGCTGGCTCCCGACGATTATCATTGCCGTGTATCGGTTTATTGCCACCTTTTTCGTAATCCTGCATTATGACTGGGTCATGGCGCTGATTGCTTTTTTAAGCGCACCGTTTCTGCTTCTGATGTCCCGTTTTATGATCCGCCGTCAGCGGGAATACAGCAAAAAAGTGCGCGAGATGAGCAGCAACCTGATGAGCTTTGAGGTAGAAGCATTCTACAATTTTGATACCATCAAATCGTTTGGCATTGCGCCGTATTACAGCAAAAAGATGCGCTGGTGGCAGGGACTTTTCAAAGACATCAGCCTAAAATATAATCTGTTTACGATTAAAACCAATATCGTAATGTCTATTCTTGGGAGTGCGGTGGAGTTTACGGCATTCGGATACTGTCTGTTCCGTCTGTGGACACACGACATTACCTATGGAACCATGACGTTGTTCCTGCAGCAGCGGAGTAACCTTTCCGGCGCGTTTGGAAACGTGATTTCGATTATTCCGTCCTTCCTCAACAGCTCCGTCTCGGCGCACCGGATCCGTGAGCTCGTAGAGCTGCCAAAAGAAGTCCATATCCCGGAGAGTGCCGCGCTTGATCCGCTGGCAAAGGATGGCTTCCGGGTACAGATGCACGGGGTAGAATTTTCTTATATAGAAGGAAATAAAGTAATCACCAAATCGGAGTTTCAGGCCGCTCCCGGCGAGATCGTAGCGCTGGTCGGCCCGTCCGGCGAGGGAAAAACAACGATGATCCGCCTGATTCTCGGTCTCATCCGCCCGCAGGAGGGGGAAACCGTGATCATTGCCTCAAACGGAAAGACGGTTCCCATGAACGCTGAAACGCGTCATCTCTTCGCGTATGTTCCGCAGGGAAATACGATCCTTTCCGGCACAATCGCCGAAAATATGCGCATGGTAAAAGAGGATGCGACCGACGAGGAGATCATTGAGGCACTCAAAATCTCCTGCGCCTGGATTTTGTTCAGCATCTGCCGGATACCATCAACAGCCGCGTCGGGGAACGTGGCCGCGGTTTCTCCGAAGGCCAGTCCCAGCGGCTTGCTATCGCCCGCGCCGTTCTCCGTGATGCTCCGGTGCTGCTTCTAGATGAAGCCACCTCGGCACTGGATGTCACGACGGAACGAAACGTCCTCCGAAACATCATCCGTCAGCGTCCCAACAAAACCTGTATCGTTACGACGCACCGTCCGAGTGTCCTCAGCCTCTGCCAGAGAGTTTACCGTGTCATGAATGGAACCGTGACCGAACTCGATGGGGCAGAAGGGGCAAAGATGGTGGAAGATTTTGACAGAAAAAAGACACAAAAAAGACACAAAGGTCGGAAGAGTGATACTTCAAAGTCAAATCAGTTATAGAGTTGCAAGTCAAAATCCTGCTATAATACAACCATCAAAGGTCACACAACACGATACGTGAAAAGGAGAAAAAGTATGAAGAAAAAAGTGTTAGCAGGAATTCTTGCGGCAACTATGGCATTTTCCATGGCAGCATGCGGAAGCACAGGATCCAGTTCTGATTCCGGTTCCTCCGCAGCTTCCGGAAGCACAGCAAAGACAGAGGAAAAAGGCGAGCCGTACACTGTAACTATGGTACTGCAGGGCAGCCAGCAGCAGGATGAAGAGAGAATCGAAGAAAAAATCAACGAGATTCTGGAGCCGGAGCTGAACGCAAAGCTCGATATCGTTGTTCTTCCGTGGGCAAGCGCAACACAGCAGTTACAGCTGATGCTTTCCGGCGATGAGAAAATCGATCTTCTGTACACAAATGCAACAACAGCTGTACAGTATATGCATTCCGGCCAGATCATGGATATGTCTGAACTGATTGACAAATACGGCACAAACCTGAAAGATATCTATGGCGAGGATATTGCAAAAACAAATCAGATTGATGGGTTTGTCTATGGCGTTCCGAACCAGATCGAACGAGGCAGCATTCCAGCCATCTTCATGAGAAAAGACCTGGTAGAAAAGTATAATATCAATACCGATGAAATCAAAGAGCCGAAGGATATGGAGAAAGTATTTGAGACCGTACAGGCAGGCGAGCCTGATATGACAATGCTGTTCTCCAGCAACAACAGTGATACGCCTCTGAGCCGTCTGTCCCGCGCTGATGGACTTGGCGATGCCAACACGGGCGCTCTGATGGATCAGACCAACAGCACAACCGTAGAAAACTACTTTGCAAGCGACTGGTACAAGGAGACTGCAACTATGCTGCATGACTGGTATCAGAAAGGCTATATCAGCAAGGATGCCGGAACAAACACAGAAAACTGGAGAACCGTATGCAAAGCAGGAAATCTCTTCTCCTTGTTCTTTGCTTATCATCCAGGTACCCCGGTTGAGTTCCAGAGCTCCACAGGATATGAGTTTGAAATCGTACCGTTCTATGATCAGCCGATCATCAACTCATCCTCTTACGGCGGAATTATCTTCTCTGTAGCACAGAACTCCGAAAATCCGGAAAAAGCAATGCAGGTTCTCGATTATATCTATGGCAGCCCGGAGGTCATGAACCTTCTGAACTGGGGCGAAGAGGGAACCGACTACGTAGTAGAAGATGAAGAAAACGGAATCATCAACTACCCGGACGGTGTAACAGCAGACAATGCAGGCTACAGCTTTAACTGTGGATGGGAGCTTCCGAACCAGTTCATCGCATACAAATGGGATGGATCTGACCCGCAGCTCTGGGACAAAATGCAGGAGTTCAACGCTTCCGGTATCGAGTCGAAAGCACTGGGATTTGTCTTTGATAACAGCGAATATGCGGATCAGGTATCAGCCCTGAACAACGTAATCAGCCAGTACAACGGCGCACTTAGCAGCGGCTCCGGAGATCCGGAAGAACTGCTTCCACAGTTCCTGGAGGCACTGGACGATGCGGGAATCGATGATGTCATTGCTGCAAAGCAGGAGCAGCTGGATGCATTTCTTGCAAAGAAATAGGCTAATTTGTAAAAAGAACACGACCGGGGCGGAAGAAAATCCGGTGTGATACAGTAACCGAAGGCTCCACTCTTACTAGAAAAGATGTGGAGCCTTCTCTGTGAAAGAACCTGAAAAAACAGCCCTCATAAAAGGAGACACGCTTTATGAAAAAAGCAGAGGTTAAAAAAGGAAAAAAGAAAAACGTGCTGAAGGAATACTGGCCGCTTTATCTGATGATGCTTCCGGCACTTCTGTATCTGCTGATCAACAACTATATCCCGATGGCAGGTATGGTGATTGCGTTTAAAAAACTGAATTTTGCGAAAGGTATCTGGGCAAGCCCGTGGGCAGGACTTAAAAACTTCAAGTTCCTGTTTGCTTCCAAGGATGCATGGATTATTACAAGAAACACGTTGCTGTATAACGTTGCATTTATTCTTGTAAACATGGTAGTCGGAATTGCCATTGCGATTCTGATTACGGAGGTAAGAAACACAAAGCTCAAAAAGATATATCAGAGTGCGATTCTTCTTCCGTTCCTGATGTCCATGGTTATCTTAAGCTACATCGTATATGCGCTTCTGAGTGCAGAAAATGGTCTTGTCAACAACTCGATCCTTCCGTTGTTCCATATTGACCCGATCCAGTGGTACCAGAAACCGAAATACTGGCCGGCGATCCTGATCATCGCGAACTGCTGGAAGGGCGTAGGATACGGATGCCTGATTTATATCGCATCGCTGATCGGTATTGATCCTTCCTTCTATGAGGCTGCCAGACTGGACGGTGCAAGCAAATGGCAGGAGATCACAAAAATCACACTGCCGAGCCTCGTTCCGACCATCATTACCCTGCTGCTTCTCAGCATCGGAAGAATTTTCTATTCCGATTTCGGTCTGTTCTATCAGGTACCAATGAACTCCGGTGTTCTGTTCCCGACCACAAACGTTATCGATACCTACGTATACCGTGCCCTGATCGAACAGGGAAATATCAGTATGTCATCTGCAGCCGGTGTATACCAGTCTCTGGTAGGCTTCTGTGTCGTAATGTTGAGCAACTGGATTGTCCGCAAAGTAGACAAAGACCAGGCATTATTCTAGGAGGATGGAAGTATGACAAATTCAAAAAAGCAAAACGTTTCCAGTTCTGGATTAATGTAGTACTCATTCTGATTACCTTATCCATTGTACTGCCGTTTGTACTCGTATTTATTTCCTCGCTGACCGATGAAAACACACTGATCCGCAACGGATATTCGTTCTTCCCGGAGAAATTCAGCTTCTATGCTTACTCCTATATCATCCGCCAGGGCGAGAAAATTCTGAGAGCATACGGAATCACCATTTTTGTAACGATCGTTGGTACGGCTGCAAATATTGCGATGTCCTCTCTTCTGGCGTATCCGCTTTCTGTTAAAAACTGCCGTACCGCAGAGCAATTACCTTTTTCGTATTCTTTACGATGCTGTTCAACGGCGGACTGGTGCCGACCTACTTGATGTATGTAAATTATCTTCACATCAAAAACACGATCTGGGCATTGATTGTTCCGGGCTTCCTGTTAAGCGCAAACAACGTGCTGATGATCCGAAGCTACTTTAACACCAGTATCCCGGACGCGCTGTTCGAGGCAGCCAAAATCGATGGCGCCGGACACATGAAGATTTTCACCAGCATCACACTGCCGCTTGGAAAACCGATTCTGGTAACAATGGGACTGTTTTCCGCACTTGGCTATTGGAATGACTGGACAAATGGTTTATACTATTTATCAGGAAATGAAGGCCAGAAGCTTTACAGCATCCAGAACCTGCTGAATCAGATGATCACCGATATTCAGTACCTGGCAAGTGGAAAAGTAACCGGAAATATCGGTGCCGAGGTGGCAAAGCTGCCGACAACCTCGATCCGTATGGCAATCGCATTTATCGCCATGCTGCCGCTGTTTATCATCTATCCGTTCCTTCAGAAATACTTCGCAGAAGGTATCACACTTGGTGCGGTAAAGGGATGATTTTCCATGCAGGAATAAAAAAGAGAAACATTTCGGTGTTTCCGACATAAATCAGAAAAACAGTACAGACTCATGGAAACATGAGGTGTACTGTTTTTCTGCTGTATTATATTCAGAAAAAAAGATCAGTTCGTAAAATCAAACACGGAAAAATTTCGAGTGTACCGGAACAGAAAAAGGAGGAAACTTCATGCGTATTTCAAAACAGACGAAAAAAACAACACTGGCGCAGCAGGGGCGTTATCTTTTGATCTGCCTGCTGAGTATGCTGCTGCTTTTTCTGGCTGGGAGCGTGCTTATTCTGAACCGGACGCAGCGGCAGGTATATGAGCAGCTGGAAGAGATTTCAAAGCTGTATACGGATGAGCTGGATAACCGTTTTTTTCGAATCAGCCGAAACCTGTTCTCGACTGTAATGGACAGCTCCAACCCGGATTCTGCTTTCTGGAAATATATGGATCTGATGGAGAAGGATCAGTATGAGGAATATGTCATTACGCAGCTGCGAAGGAATTATGTATCTGCAGCGTGGGATTTTGGAACGGATTACAATGTTTTTCTCTATACGCAGAAGGATGACAGCTTATATCAGCTGAGCATTTCCTCCGACGGGCTTTACACCGTTGATCCCTATTTGCAGGAAGCGCTGAAGCGCAGGATCAAAAGCCTGTCGCAGCAGACGTATGCAGTTAAGAAAAAATGGACCGTGATGCACCAGGGAGGTGAGGTTTATATGCTTAAGGTAGCGCAGAGTCAGGGCGTCGGACTCGGCTGCTACGTCAATCTGAAGACAATTCTGGAACCGTTCTCTGAACTGTCTCTTGGGAAGAGCGGCTATGTCAGCCTCGTTGACCAGAACGGAAAAAGCATCGGAATACTGACGGAAAAAGGAATTGTAACGGACAGTTCGAAGTTTGATACCGGCAATTATACCTTCGGCAGGAGCTTTCGCAGGCACCGTTTGAAATCCGGATTAAAATCTCCTGGACGGGAGTCTTAAATCTGATGACGGGAAGTGTGTTTGCCCTTCTTGGTGTTGCTTTTCTGATGGTGATTGCCGGTTCCGTGCTGTTGTTCCACCTGGAAACAAAAATCCTGAAGCCGGTCGGTATGTTTACGGAAAATCTTCAGAAATATGACAATGGGGACCTCACCTATCAGATGTCGGAAGGAAACCTGGTAGAGCTGGAGCAGATTGACGATAAATTCCGAAACATGATTCACCAGATCCGCCGGTTGAAGATCACGCTGTATGAGCAGGAGCTGCAAAAACAGAAAATCGAGATGGACTACCTGAAAATCCAGATCCGCCCGCATTTTTATATGAACTGTCTGAACTTTATCTACAGCATGATCGACTTCGGTCAGTACGACCATGCAAAGTCGATGAGCCGTATTACGTCCGATTATCTTGCGTATATTTTCCGGAATACAAGCGAGATGGTGCCGGTAACGGCGGAGACGAACCACTGTGAAAATTACCTCAAAATTCTGCTGCTGCGCTATCCGGAAAAATTCACCTATTATTTTGAGGTTCATGAAGAGGTGGAAAACGCAGTAATCTTCCCGTTCCTGATTCAGGTGTTTGTAGAGAATGCGGCAAAACATGCCCTGACGCTGGAGACGGTTCCGCTGATTTCCGTGACGGTTTACCCGGAGGACCGCGGAGACGAAAAGTATGTCAACATTTATATTTCGGACACCGGAAACGGCTTTCCGGAGGAGACGCTGCAAAGGCTGAAAGCAGGGGAAGATATTTCCGAGCATGGAAAGCATATCGGGATTGAAAACTGCCTGAAACGATTCCGCTATTATTATGGCGATTCCGGAGAGATTCATTTCGATAACAGTCCGCTCGGCGGAGCGATTGTAGATATCCATATTCCATACAGGACAGGGGGAGAAGAACATGAAACTATTGCTCGTGGATGATGAAGAGTACGTGATTGAAAGTATCAAAAGAAACCTCGATCTTACAGAGACCGGGGTGAGCGAGGTGTACACTGCGTTTTCCGTACAGCAGGCGAAAAACATCATGGGAATGGTGGACATTGATATCGTGATCAGCGATATCGTGATGCCGGGCGGAACGGGATTCGACTTTGTGGAGTGGGTCAGAAAAGAGGAGCTGAAGGTCCAGGTCATATTTCTGACAAGCTATGCGGAGTTTGACTATGCCAGAAGAGCGATTCAGCTGAACAGTGTCGATTATCTGCTGAAGCCCATCGATTTTGACAAGCTGAAGGAAGCCGTACAGCGTGCGGCGGAATCCGTTGCGAAAGAAAAGAAAATACAGGATCTCAGGCAGGAAAGCATCAAGTGGAACCAGAACAGAAAAATTCTGCAGCAGGATATCTGGAAAAATGTGCTGAAAGACGGCTTCTCCGAGGAAAAATTCTGCGAAACGGCAGCACAGCGCCAGCTGCCATACGGACCGGGACACTATTTCCGGCTGATTTGTCTGATGCCGGAAATAAAGAGCAATAAGCGGGAGATGTGGGATACCGCGACCATGGAGTTTGTGATCGATAATGTGCTGTCGGAACTGTATGAGGAAACGGATATTGCGGTAGATACTGTTTTTTACCAGGAACCGGGCATCTACTGGATTGTTACACAGTCAAAGGAAAAAGCATTTCCGCAGGACGGCGGGCGGGATTGTGAAATTCTGAGGCAGTTTGTTGCGTGGATGAATGAAAAAATTTATCCGGAGCTGTGGTGCGGTGCCGGACAGTGGGAATCTGTACTGGGGATGCAAAAGCAGAGCCGGAATCTTCAGAAAATGCGGGAGGGAAGCCTTTCTGTGCGGAACGAGGTGCTGTTTCTGAACGAATTTCAGGCTCCGCAGACCAGCTACGAAAATAAGGAGCTGGATGTGTGGAAAGCTCTGCTTTCGGAGGAAAAACCGGAGGAGCTGCTGGAGCGGCTGCAGAAATACCTTGACCGGACGGAGCGGGAAGGAATGATTACCAGGGAGCTTCTGGTAGCACTCCGTACCGATCTGACGCAGGTGGTGTATGCATGGCTTTCGGAACGGGAGATCAAGGCGTATGCACTGTTTGCAGATGCGGATATGGAAAACCTGCATCGGAATTCCCTTTATGGCAGAGAAGAGATGATGGAATATGCCGGGGTACTGGTTCGGAAAGCAGTTCAGTACAGACAGTACATCAACAAATCAGATTCGGTCACGAGTCAGGTATGCGCTTATATCGATGCACATTACCGGGAGGAGATTCACCGGGAGGAGCTTGGGGAGCTTGTCTTTTTGAATACGGATTATCTGTCCCGGATTTTTAAAAAAGAAAAGGGTATTTCGATCAGTAATTATATCATCCAAAAGCGGGTGGAGGAGGCAAAAAAGCTTCTGACACAGAGCACGCTGCCGATCAATACGGTGTCGCTGTATGTGGGGTACAGCAATTTCTCGTATTTTACGAAGATGTTTAAGGACAATACGGGATACGCACCGCTGGAATACCGAAGAAGCTTTAGTGAAAAATAGCGGAAAGCCCCCTTCACATGTCCGGGAAATAACAGAGGATTTTATCACTTTCTTACGCACCGGAACAGCAGCAAACAGGTCGGAATAGTGAAAGAAAAAGGTCGGATCAGGGGATATTTTTTCAGGTCAGATGTGGTAAAATTTCAGTATAAGATTCAGAAAAAACGGAAAAACGATATTTTTCTGACATTTTAGGGGTTTCTGAAGAAGCAGATACAGCAAAAACGAGGTATGGAGGAGAAAAAATGACCGAGCAGAAATTAAAAGAGCTTCTGGCCGACATGACGCTGGAAGAAAAAGTGAACCAGATGAGCCAGGTGTGGGTGCCTTCTTCAATAAAGATATGGACATCACAGCCATGGGACCGATGGCGGATAAAGGCTTTACGCCGGAAAATGTAGCGCTTTCCGGTTCCATCCTTGGCAGCATGGGTGCAGAAACGTTAAAGAAAATCCAGAAGGATTTTGTGGAGCAGCACCCGCATCACATCCCGATGCTGTTCATGCTGGATGTCATCAACGGCTTCAAGACCATTTTCCCGATTCCGCTGGGACAGGGCGCAACGTTTGAACCGGAGCTGTCCGAAAAGTGTGCGGCAGTTGCTGCAAAAGAGGCAGCTGTTTCCGGCCTTCACGTAACCTTCGCACCGATGACCGACCTGGTCCGCGATGCAAGATGGGGCCGTGTCATGGAGTCTACCGGTGAGGATCCGTATCTGAACGGTCTGTTCTGTGCCGGAATGGTGCGCGGATTCCAGGGAGACGATCTGAAGGAGCCGTACAAGATTGCTTCCTGTGTGAAGCATTTCGCAGGCTATGGTGCTCCGACAGCAGGAAGAGACTACAATACGGTAGAGCTTTCCGAGCATACCTTCCGTGACTTCTATCTGCCGTCCTACAAAGCCGGTATCGATGCAGGCGCAGCGATGGTAATGACTTCCTTCAACACGGTAAACGGTGTTCCGGCAACCGGAAACAAGAAACTGATGCGCGGCATCCTGCGTGACGAGATGGGATTTGACGGAGTTCTGATTTCCGACTGGGCGGCAATCGAGGAGATTATTTACCACGGCTACTGCGCAGACCGTGAGGAGGCAGCTGTCCGCTCCGCCGAGGCAGGCGTTGACATTGATATGATGACCGGTATTTACTGCGAGAACCTGTGCCGCCTTGTAAGAGAGGGCAAGATTTCCGAGGATCTGATCGATGAGTCCTGCATGCGTATCCTGGAACTGAAAAACAAACTGGGACTGTTTGAAAATCCGTATAAAGACGCAGACGAGACGAAAGAAAAAGAAGTCATTCTCTGCAAAGAGCACCGCGATCTGGCAAGAGAAGCCGCAAGAAAATCGTTTGTCCTGCTGAAAAACGAAGAGAAAATTCTGCCGCTTGGCAAGGAGAAGAAGATTGCCTGGGTCGGACCGTATGTCCACAGCAGAAACCTGATGGGCTCCTGGTCCTTCATCGGAGATGCAAAGGATGTGACAAATCTGGAAGAGGCCGTAAAAGCGCAGGCAGATACGACCAACATGAGCTTCCATGCAGGCTCTCCGATGCTTGGCTCCGACATCCGCCTGGAGGGCTTCGGCGAGGCGATGGAGCAGTCCACCACGCCAGAAGAGGAAGAAGCAATGCTTCTTGAGGCTGTAAACGCAGCAAAAGAGGCCGATGTTGTCGTTCTTGCGATCGGTGAGGACCGTCTGCAGTCCGGCGAGGCAACCAGCAACGCGAACATCCGTATCCCGGAAATCCAGCAGAGACTGCTTGAGCGCGTTTCAAAAGTCAATGAAAACGTTGTCGTTGTCCTCTTCAATGGCCGTCCGCTCGACCTGCGCGATGTCGTATCGAAAGCAAAAGCTGTTCTTGAAGTGTGGATGCCGGGTACCGAGGGTGCCAATGCAATCGCAGACGTTGTTTTTGGTGCATACGCTCCAAGCGGCAAGCTGACCATGAGTTTCCCGTACTCTGTAGGCCAGGTGCCGGTTCACTACAACGAGTATTCCACCGGAAGACCGCACGTGCCGGGCAAGGACAAAGACCGTTTCCGTTCCAAATACCTCGACATCCCGAACGCACCACTGTTCCCGTTCGGATATGGCCTTGGCTACACCAGCTTTGCAATTTCAGATGTGAAACTGGACAAGGCAGAGCTTGGCATGGAAGATGAGATTAAAGCCTCCGTAACCGTGAAAAACACCGGCGATACAAAGGGAACCGAGACCGTACAGCTTTACATCCACGACGTAGCCGCATCCGTGGTACGCCCGGTGAAAGAGCTGAAAGATTTCTGCAAGGTAACCTTCAGCCGGGAGAAGAAACCGAAGTCATCTTCAAAATCACAGAAGAAGAGCTTCGCTTCCTGACAGAAAATGAGCGTGTAGAAAGTGAAAACGGTGCTTTCGAAGTCTTCATCGGAAGCGACAGCACGACAGAGAATAAGGCAGAATTTGTGCTGAAAAAATAAGAAGCAATACTGGGATGTAGCGTAAGCGGAATCAAGATGGGGGTCTGAATCGCTACGGAAAGATAAAAGAAAAGCCAGCCACAAAAAGCGAAAAGAATTTTGCTTTTGCGGCTGGCTTTTTTCTGCCGGTACCGTATTGACCCTTCTGTTAAAACAAAGTAAAATAGAAATTGGTATTGGGACGAAAGAGAGGAAAAGAAATGGGGTACTTAGGAAACAAGTGACAGGGGAAATACCACAAAGACACATTCCAGACCGCCGTCAACATGGCGTGGCCGGCGATCGTGGAGTCGTTTTTCATTGCATTTGCGGGTCTTGTAGATTCGCTGATGGTAAGCTCGCTTGGCTCCTACGCAGTTGCCGCGGTCGGTCTGACGACACAGCCGAAGCTGCTTGGCCTGGCGTTTTTCTTTGCGCTGAATGTGTCGATTTCTGCTCTCGTTGCGCGGCGGCGCGGAGAGCAGAGGCAGGGTGCGGCGAATGAGACTCTGGTAACTGCGCTTGTATTTATTATCCTTGCGGCAGCTGCATTCAGTGTTGGATTTGTGGCGTTTGCAAGTCCGATTATCCATCTGTGCGGTTCAACGGCGGAGACTCATAATGGCGCAGTAACATATTTCCGTATCATCATGGGCGGTATGATTTTTAACTGTATCCAGATGGGGATCAACTCGGCACAGCGCGGTGCGGGCAATACAAAAATCACGATGCGCACAAATGTAACATCAAATACGATTAATATTATCCTGAATTATCTTCTGATCAACGGCCATTTCGGGTTCCCGGCACTCGGCATTCAGGGTGCGGCACTGGCAACCGTCACAGGAACGGTTGTCGGATGTGTGATGAGCATCCTTTCCATCACAAAGCAAGACGGATTCCTGAACCTTGGCTATATTCTGAAGAACAAAATTAAACCGACGATTGCAGCGTTCATCAGCCTGGTCAGGGTCGGGTACAGTGTGTTTTTCGAGCAGGTTTTCATGCGGATCGGCTTTATGATGACGGCGATCATGGCGGCCAAGCAGGGAACCGATGCGATGGCGGCACATCAGGTCGGCATGAATATTATGTCGCTTTCGTTTGCGTTCGGCGATGGCCTCCAGTCCGCAGCGGTTGCACTGATCGGCCGGAGCCTTGGCGCAAAAAAGCCGGATCTTGCGAAAGAGTACGGCAGAACGTGCCGTCTGATCGGCGCGGGCATCGCAGTATGCCTCGTTGCCATTTATCTTTTCGGCGGAAGATGGCTGTACAGCCTGTTTTTCGAAGAACAGCATATCATTGAAATCGGTGTCAGCATCATCCATGTCATTATCTTCGTCGTCATTTTCCAGATCTGTCAGGTTATTTACATGGGATGCCTGCGCGGTGCGGGAGATACGCTTTATACGGCAGTTGCATCTATGATCAGCGTTACATTTATTCGTACGATCGTTTCCTATCTCGGCGGTTACACGCTGGGGCTTGGCATCGTCGGAATCTGGTTCGGCGTGCTGGCGGATCAGATGTCCCGGTTTATCTTTGCGACGATCCGTTTCAAACAGGGAAAATGGGTGAAAATCAAGATTTAACCGAATCAAGCAAGTAGCGAAGCGGATTGCGAATATCTGCCTTGACCCGAATCAAGTAGCGAAGCGGATTGCGAATATCCGCTTGACCGTAACGATTCAGAGCCATGCGAAATGGGGCTTTGAATCATTACCAATAAAAAAGCAAAACAGGAGGAAGCAAAACGATGTACAAATTTGACAGAGAAGCCTATGACAGGCGGATGGAGTGGTACCGTGATGCGCGTTTCGGCATGTTTATCCACTGGGGACTTTATGCCATCCCGGCGCGCGGAGAATGGGTGCGGAGTATCGAACAGATTCCAAAAGAAGATTACATGAAATATTTTGAGGAGTTCAATCCTGTTGATTTCGATCCGCGGAAATGGGCAAAGGCGGCGAAAGAGGCCGGCATGAAATATATGGTTCTGACTGCCAAGCATCACGACGGTTTCTGCCTCTTCGACAGCCAGTATACCGATTTCAAATCCACCAACACGAAATGCGGCCGCGACCTCGTTGCAGAGTACGTTGATGCCGTCCGCGCAGAAGGACTGAAGGTCGGTTTGTATTTCTCTCTGCTCGACTGGTTCCACGACGATTTCCCACATTACGGCGACCGGAACCACCCGATGCGGAACAACCCGGCATACAAAAACGATGACCGCGATTTCGACCGCTACCTGACCTACATGCACAATCAGGTACGCGAGATCTGCACAAACTACGGAAAGCTTGATGTGCTGTGGTTTGACTTCTCTTACGATACGCTGCGCGGCGAAGCATGGAAAGCGACGGAGCTGATCAAGATGGTGCGGAAGCTCCAGCCGGATGTGATTATCGACAACGTCTTGAGGTGAGCGGAGAGGGCTACGGCTCTCTGGCGGCCGGAAATCCGACCCCGTACCACGGCGACTTTGTGAGCCGGAGCAGATGATTCCGCCGAATGGCATCCAGGATGTGAATGGAAACGATATCGCCTGGGAATCCTGCGTTACGATGAACAATCACTGGGGCTATTGTGCCAATGACCACTTCTTCAAACCGGCACCGATGCTGATCAAAAAGCTGGTCGAGTGCGTATCGAAGGGTGGAAACCTGCTTTTGAATGTCGGCCCGGACGCCAGGGGAAATATCCCGGAGGAGTCGATCGAACGGCTGGCTGAGATTGGAAAGTGGATGAAGAAAAACGGAGAGAGCATTTACGGCTGCGGAAAAGCCGGTATTGAGAAACCGGACTTTGGCCGTGTGACGCGCCACGGAAACCATCTGTATTTTCATGTCTATGAAATACCGTTGGGCCGCTGCCGCTGCCCGGCGTGAAAAAAGAAGAAATTCAGGCGATCCGCTACGTCGCAACCGGCGCGGAAATCCCGGTTTCCACAAGCTGGGTACACAGCGATTATCCGACCATGGCATTCGCCGATCTCGGCGAAGACCCGGTATTGCCGGATGGAGTCGATACAGTCATCGATGTGATTCTGAAAAAGTAGAGGGTAAAGCATCAGCCACAGTTTTCCGAAAGGGTTTCTGTGGCTGATTTTTTGCGTGGCAGGAAAGTTCGCTGAAGTTTCCTGCCACGCAAAATCGGATTTGATCCTGGAGCGTATCTGAAAAAGCATTTCCGCAAGCTGCAAGCCCCACTTGCGGTATAGTTTGCCCTCATTCGGTTGCCGTAGCGGTCTTAAGCCGCCTTCATTCGGACAAAATCTCCCACAAACTGGGACTCGCAGCTTGCGAAAACCGTTTTTCAGACACGCTCTAAAAGTCTTACAAGTTCTTACAAAATTCTGTATTTTTCGCTCCGACGATTGACAGTTCTGACAGAAAAATGCATACTGAAAAAAACGCAAGATCACAGCCCGTGCTTCGAGATTTAACCGAATCAAGCAAGTAGCGAAGCGGATTGCGAATATCCGCCTGACTCCTTTTCCTGCGAGGGAAGGATAAGAGCTTTCGGAGTGAGAAAAGGGCAGTCTGTTTTTAGAAACGAAGCAAGAGAATGATAGCTTTGCTTTACAAAGAAAAAAGAGGGGGAATAAAACATGATTCGTCTGAACCACGTCAGTAAGATTTACGGAGACGGAAGCAAAAAAGCCGTCGACGATCTTTTCTGGGATATCGAGGATGGAAAGATCACCGGATTTATCGGCCCAAACGGAGCCGGGAAAACGACAACATTAAAAATGATCACCGGCATCCTGGCACCGTCCGAGGGAACGATTGAAATCAATGGAAAAGATATCCAGAAGGATCCGCTTGAAGCCAAGCGCCAGTTCGGTTTTGTGCCCGACGACCCGGATGCGTTTCTTCGCGTCAGGGGAATTGAATATCTGAATTTTATGGCAGATATCTACGGTGTCGGAACGGAAGAGCGTCAGCGTTTTATCGAAGAAACCGCAAAACGCTTTGAGATGGAAGAGAACCTTTCGAGCCGTATCATGAGCTACTCGCATGGCATGCGTCAGAAAATCATGGTGATGGGCGCACTGATCCACAAGCCGCCGGTCTGGATTCTCGATGAGCCGCTGACCGGCCTTGACCCGCGCTCCGCGCACGAGCTCAAACAGATGATGCGTGAACACGCCGATGCCGGAAACGCCGTGCTGTTTTCCACCCATGTGCTGGAAGTAGCGGAAAAACTCTGCGACCGCATCGCCATCATCCATCACGCCGCAGGTATACCTGGGTACCCTGGAAGAATTAAAAGCGGCCTATCCGGATCAGACACTTGAAAATATCTTTCTGGAGATCACCGAACATGCGTAACTTATGGATTCTCACCCGTTTCCTTCTGAAAAGCGGACCAGGAAAAAGCAATCAGAAGAGCGGAAAAAAGAAAGCATTTTCGGACGGAGGACGTATCGTTGTATACCTTCTGCTTGGTGTCTGCCTCCTTCCCGTGTCGGTCTTACTGTTTCTTCTGGGATATTCCGGCTATACCTTCCTGCAGCCGCTCGGGCTGGAAACCCTGCTGATCGAGTTCGTCTGTGCCATCGGCATGATGGTCATTTTCTTCTATGGCCTGCCGCTGTTTCTGAGCGAGTATTACATGGACTCTGACCTCGTAAAGCTTTTGCCGCTGCCGTTTACCCCGGCGCAGATTGTCGGTGCGAAAGGCTTCTGCTGTCTGCTGAACGAATACTATCTTATTGTACTGCTGTTCTTTCCGTTTCTGTTAGGGTACGGGATCAGCGCCAAAATGGGCATTTTTTACTGGATCAATATGATCCTCGCCTGCCTTATTTTCCCGGTTGTGCCGCTCGTTTACGCCGCAGTTTTGACGATGCTCGTGATGCGTCTTTTCAAAAATATCCGAAACAAGGATTTCTTAAGCTACCTCGGATTCGCCGCATCCCTGATTTTTGCGATCGGCATCAACGTATTTTCGCGCAGTATCGGAAATTTTGAAATGCAGGATATCATGAACCTGATGGAAAGCCAGAAGGGCACTCTGCGCGCCTTCCGGACCATTTTTCCGAACCTGCCCTGATGACCGGAAGTCTTGCAGATGCATCGTTTCTCAAAATGATACTCTACATCGCTACAACCGCCGTTATCCTTGCTGTCTTTTTCGCCCTCGCCTGGAAAATCTACCTTCCGGCCGTTCTCGGCATGAGCGAGACCACCAGCGAACGCATTTTATCCAAAGAAGAAGTGACCAGAACCGTCAAAAGCAAAAATCCGGTCCGTACCTACGCGATGATTGAATGGAAAAAACTGTACCGAACCCCGGCCTGGTTCATGAATTGTGTTCTGATGCCTCTCATCTGGCCGGTCTTCATGCTTGGTATTGCCTCATTTCAATCATTTCCAGCCTTGGCATGGCTAAAACCACCGGCCTTTGGACCCGGCTTGTCGCCGATGGCACCATATTCCGCCTCCTGAAAGGGGAACTGCCTGTCGCAATTGCCGTCCTTACCGCTGCCGGAATTGCCGTCATGATGTCCATGTTCTGCGTGATCTCCGCCACAGCGATGTCCCGAAAGGGCAGTGAATACATCTATATGAAATGCATTCCGATGAGCTATCACGACCAGATCCGTGCCATGCTGGTAAGCGGCATCCTGATCAGTCTCCTTGGCACCTTGCCATACGCTCTGGTCTTCAACATGATTGCTGTCGTCTTCGGTCTGCACCCGGCGACCCTTCTTTACACCACGGCGATCACGGTTTTATTTACCCTGTTCGTCAACTATGAACAGCTCCTTTTTGACCTTGCATTTCCGAAATTAAACTGGGAAAACGAAACCGCCGCCATAAAATCCAACAACCGCTCCCTGATCTCCGTCCTCATCGACCTCACCGTCGGCGCAATCCTGATCGGAGCAGGCTACCTGCTGTACGGAAAACTTCAGCTCAACATCCACATCACCACGAGCGTGATGATTCTGCTTACCGCAGTCCTGACCTTCGCCATGCGAACCGCCCTTTTTAAATGGGGCGTTCAAGTGATGGAACATCTGGAAAGCGCTTAACAGTTTCGAGACGTAATAACAATATTAAAATGTGATAGAAAAGAGATTTCAGCCAATGTGCGGATCTCTTTTTTTGCGCTCCTTTCCAATTTCGCTGCGTATTTTCTTTTATCGATTATGCTTCATTGTACTACTAAAAGACCTGTGTGGGCAATCCATTGCCGCCATTCCCCGAAAATTTTAAAAGACGGACAAAAAACAGAGGATTTCTCTCTGCATTTTGTCCGTCTCTCTACAACGTATTTATTGGATTCTCCGTTTACGGAAATGATTTCGGAAATGATGAACTAATTCATCGCCTCACCCTTCAGCAGTCTGCTGATGTGCTTGTACAGAAGCATGGTTACCAGTGATACCACAACACCTTTGATGATATTAAACGGTACAACGGCAAACAGAACAAAGGTCGGAAGGCTTGTAATTGCTTTGTTGACTGCGGATCCCATTCCCACAAGGGCATCCATCGGCATTCCAAAGGCTGCTGCATAAGCCGGAAGCAGTACAAAAGCGTTCAGAAGACCGCCGGCTGTTGCCAGAAATACGGTTCCGACTGCCATACCTATCATGGCATTTTTCTTGGTTTTCTGTGTTTTGTAGATCCATGCGGCCGGCATAACATACGCGCAGCCGATCAGGAAGTTTGCCACTTCGCCAACACCTGCGGTGGTACTTCCTTTCATAACAAGGTTCAGCAGAATCTTAATCAGCTCAATCGCAGCTCCGGCAAGAGGTCCCATCGCAAAGGCTCCGATCAGCACCGGAACTTCGCTTAAATCAATCTTGTAGAAACTCGGGGCAAACGGAAGCGGGATGTCAAAAAACATCAATACGACTGCGGCGGCGCCGAGCATTGCCACCTGTACCATGTAACGGGTTTTTCCGATTTGCGACATCTTTGATGTCTGTTTTGCTGTTGTCTGTGCATTCATAACTGCATTTCTCCTTTTTTCTGGAGATCTTGACCGGTTTTGCCGGAAGTAACGAGTCCAAATACGCTCCACGAATTTGAACTCGTTTTCGCGGCAGTCGCCAAGGTCTCGTGCAAGCACGGACTTTGGCTCGTTGCCCGCGAAAAAAAAAAGTGCCCTGAATTCCTTTTCTTGAATTCAGGGCACCAAAAATATTTCCATGCAAATAAACTTTATTTCATCTTCTTTCATCCAGACTTTAACTGTTGGTCCCGGAGTTGCACCGAGTCAGCCGCTGTTTGATATCGCAACGGGTCGCGGACTATACCGCCAGTAGGGAATCACACCCTGCCCTGAAGATCTCCGTATTTTGTTTTTACAGGAATATTTTATTCATATTCACACAATTTGTCAATACTTTTTTCAGACAATACATTATCTGGTTAGTTTGCTACGCCCATCTGAATTTTTCCTGTGCTCTTATTTTTCAGCACACGCAGATAGCAGATCCGCATATCTCCCTTCAGGACGAGACGGATCTCAGATGCGCCGTCCGTCTGCGGTCTGTCTGCGAGGGAAATTTCGATATCCTCATAAACCGGCTCGCGGTACCGGTTGCGCTCTTTTACTTCTTTCTCCGCATAGCGGTCCAGTTTCGGAGCACTGCGGAACTCGCAGGTTCTTGTGTCACCGGTAAAGCTTCCCATTGAAACACCGTCCACAAAGGCTTCCACACTGCCGCCGCGTTCACTTTTCACATGAAGTGCCAGAACAGCAGCATCGGAAAGATCACAGTCACGGTAAACGAGAACACCTTCTTTTGTCTCATCCTGCACGCGGACTGCCTTGAAATTGAAGTGGCCTTCCGTCAGATACATGTTTTCGTAATCATCATAGTGGTCTGCCGCGGTAAATGCACTCAGATCGCGTACTCCCCTTTTTCCGCCCGGAATAAAGATTTCTGTGGAAACGGTTTTATCCTTGCAGGATGCGCCTGCATAGATTTCATACGTTCCCTCTTCTACCATCAGTCTGCGGCTGATGACATCGTAAAAGCGAAGCTCCTCTACCGGGATTTCCAGTGCCACGTGTCTCGTCTCGCCCGGGGCAATGTTTTTCACACGAACAAAATCAAGCAGCTGGCAGATTGGTTTCTTCACGCAGGATTCCAAAGCGGAACCGTAGATCTGGACGACCTCGTCGCTTGCGGTATCGCCCGTATTTCTCACATCGAGAGAGATTTGCAGCAGACGGTCGTCTTTTAAGGAAACCTTATAGTTCTCATACGCAAATGTGGTATACGTCAGGCCATAGCCGAATGGATACAATACCTTCCCGTCGAAATAGCGGTACGTTCTTTTTCCTTTGATGATGTCGTAATCGTCAATGTCCGGCAGCTGATCGATACTCTCATACCAGGTCATATTCAGACGACCGGCCGGTGCATAGATTCCAAGCACAGCCTCTGCCATTGCGCTTCCCATATCCTGGCTTCCCGTTGCAGACATGATGATCGCCGGCAGTTTTTCCATCGCTTTCTGAAGTGTGTACGGATAATTCGTAAACAGCACCAGAACGGTATTCGGATTGACCTCTGCGATCCGGTCAAGCAGCATCTCCTGCTCCTCTGGCAGCTCCAGTGTGTTGCGGTCGATCTCCTCTTTCGCATTGATCACGGAGTTACAGCCGAGCGCAAGTAAAACCTGCTTTTTGCTCCGGACTGCAGCAACTGCTTTTTCAATTCCGTTTTCGACAACCTCCATCGTAATCGGAATTCCCTCCGTCTGCTCAAAGGAGAAAAATCCCTCTGCATCCTTATAAACCGGGTAATGGAAACGGTTGGTCAGCACAACGCTGCCATCCTCCTGCGGCTCCACGTGGAAAATCTCCATCACGAACCAGTCGAAGGCTTCCTCCCGGTCTGCCGCAATCTGTCCCATTTTCGGCTTTTCTCCCTGCGACTCTGAGAGTCTTGCGCCGAGGTATTTTCCGGTACGGACACTCTTGAACGTATAGCTTCCCTCACCCAGTATTCCTTGATAAACACATCCGGCTCATCTGCCATCTGAAGTGTTCCGTCTTCTGCTACGGCAAGACCTTTTCCATCACAGCGGAAAACAACGCGATCCAGACCATCCGCGAATGTAATGTTCTCCTGCTTCAGTACTTCCATCCCCTGCAGGAAGGTTGTGCGGTATGGTGCCGTTCCGCCGTACCAGTCCTGATACCATGCATCACCAAGCGGTCCGACAATGGCAATATCTTCTGCTTTCAGAGCTTTGTCAAGCGGCAGCGCCCCGTTCTCATTTTTCAGAAGTACGATCGATTCACGGCTCAGCTCTTTGCAGATTTCACGTGCCTTCGGGGAATCGATATCGTCCTCGGTCACGCGGTCATACGGATTCAGGTTTTCCCGATCATAAACGCCGAGACGAAGCTTCGTCTCCATCATACAGCGAATAGAGCGGTCCATATCCTCTTCTTTCAGAATGCCAAGCTCATATGCCTCGCGTGCCGCCTGCTCTACCATACGCGGATCGTCAGACATGGCATCCACACCGGCTTTCAGCGCCGTTGCGATCGTCTCCGCATGCTGTCCGAAATAGTGATGCAGATTCACGACAAGTCCCATCGCACCGCCGTCGCTGACAACGTGACGGAGACCGTACTGTTTTTTCAGAATATCGGTCACTTCCGGATTCAGGATACCGATCGTTCCGTTGATCTTGTTATATGCCGTCATAATGCCCTCTGCGCCGCCATCCTCAATACATCTGCGGAATGGCTCCAGATACAGCTCATATTTGTTCCGCGGGTCAATGGAAGAATTTTTCCATCCGCGGCCGACCTCCGTATTGTTTCCATAGAAATGCTTTAAGGTCGCTGCACAGCGCAGATACTTCGGATCATCGCCCTGCATTCCCCGGATATAAGCACCGGCCATTTTTCCGGTCAGCACAGGATCCTCTCCGTAACCTTCTTCGTTTCTTCCCCATCTCGGATCGCGCTCAAGATCAACGGTCGGAGCCCATCTGCTGAGTCCATGGCCCTCATGGCGGTGCCATACGACACGCGCCTCCGTTCCGTCACTTCACCGGCCTGCCTGATCAGCTCCGGGTCCCAGGATGCACTCATACCGATCGGCTGCGGGAAGGATGTTGTCACATCCGGTTTTCCAAGACCGTTCTGATCGTTTCTGCCCTCAACGCCGTGTGCCGCCTCACCGCCTACAGAGACTCCCGGAATGCCAAGCGCGGCAGATCCGGGGAAGAGCTGGCGAGGTATCCCAGTTTTTCTTCGACCGTCATTTCTTTTAACAGCCAGTCGATTCTTTCCTGATCCGTCAGTGATGCATCCCAGAACGGTGTGTTTTTGTTTACCTGAAACTCCTTCTTTTCTGTCATTTTTCAAAAACCTCCCTATGATTTTGTCTCATGAAATTGTTTGCAGATTTTCCATATACTGTTATCTTTTTACAATGTTTCACATTTCCCATTACTGTCGCTGTATTTAAAAACATGGCCTGACATTTAATAATATCAGACCATGTTTTTGTGCCGCCTTCCGTTCAACGGCAAAACCTTATGTTTTTGCTTTACTTACTCTACATCAACAAGTTTGGTAGCAAGGAACTCTGTCATAGCTTCTTCTGCATCTGCCAGACCATTGTCTGTCAGCTCCTGTACCATGCTCTTCCAGTTTCCATCAAACTCATCTTCGGTACCAGTTACGCATTTAACAAGTCCCGGCCAAGCAATTTCGTCCAGAATTGTCTGTTTCTCAGCAAGTTCCTGTGGCTGCTGATATGCCCACAGTGCAGAGTATGGAAGAAGATCGAACTCTTCCGGCTGTGCAAACATGTCGGTCAGCATCTCAAATCCCATCGCTTCGCATCCTTCTTTTTCTGCTGTATTGTAGTTTGCAATAACAGACTCTTTGGTAGTTGGAGTGTATGGGAATCCGTCTTCAGAGTAGGAACCTGTTCCGTAGATCGGGAATCCAGTGTAGTTGTCAATACCGGTATTCTTTGCATAATCCGGATCAGACTGAGCTTTTGCAACTTCTTCATCGGTACGATATGGCTGTCCGTTATCATCGAGGAAGTAGTTCTCGCCTTCAATACCCCAGTGATACAGGATCTGTCCTTCATCGGAGCACAGATAGTCAAGGAATTTGATGGCACGAACCGGATCTTCACAGCTCTTGGTAATTCCAATACCCCAGCCAACGGTAGTTCCCTGATACAGAAGGGCTTTTTCTACCTGATCTTCTCTTAAGGTTACAGGAAGTCCAACATAAGTCTGATCTACTTTTCCGTCTGCTACCAGAGTAGCTTCGCACTGGCTGTAATGCCACTCAGCATCGGTGATGGCAACAACACGGCCGCTGGCAACTTTTGCAATATAGTCATCATCTGTCTGCGTTGCAAAGTTCGGATCCAGGATACCTTCGTTGTACATACGGCACAGCCATTTGAAGTATTCTTTCTCTTCATCTGTTACATGTTTGTAATGTACGTTGTACTCGTCGTCAATGATCCACTGTCCATTATCCGGGGATGCATCAGCGATCAGTCCTGCCGGGTTTCCAAGGGTAATCATCCAGTGCCAGTCAGAAGCACTCATGGTGATACCGATCATATCCAGACCATCTTCTGTTTTTGGATGTGCTGCAAGATAGCTCTTGATCATTTTTTCATACTCATCCAGTGTCTTCGGATATTTATAATCGTTTTCTTTTAATGCAGCCCACTGAATCTGGCAGCTTCCACCTGTTGTCAGGGTTTTCTGGTTTACACCTGCGTAGGAAAGCTGATAGATTCCAGGATCATCCTGGCTCCATTTCAGTTTTTCCATCTCTGCTCCGTACATTTTTTTGATGTTTGGACCATATTTTTCAATCAGGTCTGTCATATCAATCAGCGCGCCTGCCTGATACAAATCCGTTGCTGAGCCTTTTGCATAAATCATGTCCGGATACTCATCATTTGCGATCATCAGCGCAACATCTTCTTTTGCATCACCCTGGGATGCTACCGGATAGGAAACATCAAGTGTAACGCCTGTTGCCTCTGTGATTGCTTTTGCTACCGGGTTATCCCAGTTGCCGTTTTTACCATCAGCGTTAAAATACTCAAAGGTAATCGGAGATTTGTCATCTGCATCATCTGCTGTCTCGCCTGAAGAACTTGCCTCTGCCGCTGATCCAGTCTCTGTGCTGGACCCTCCCTTGCTGCTGCCACTGTCGGAACCGCATCCTGCGAGCATTCCGGCCACCATAGCAGATACTAACATGAGTGATACTACTTTTCTTTTCATAAAAGCCCTCCTTAAAATGGTTTATGTCATCCTGCACTCTTTCTTTCGCCTGGCAGGAATAAACATCATCTTTTTCTAAAAATTTTTTAATACTGTTTTTTATCAGTCTTTAACAGAACCAAGTGTCATACCGCCGATAAAGTATTTCTGAAGGAACGGATATACAATAACGATCGGCACAGTTGCTACAATCGTTACGGCCATACGTACGGACATTGGTGTTACGGCCGTCTGTACATTGGTTCCTGCATGAACGTCCATTTTCATGGTCGCCTGGTTCATAATCTCATACAGTTTGTACTGCAGAGTCGGGAGTTTTTTCGCATACAGGTAAGTATCCATGAAGGAGTTCCACTGTCCTACTGCATAGTACAGACCTACGGTTGCGATAACCGGTTTGCAAAGCGGCATAACGACTTTATACCAGATCTGAAAATCGTTTGCTCCGTCGAGCTTTGCTGCCTCCTGCAGAGCCATCGGCAGTCCGTCGATATAAGAGCGGACCAGAATCATATTATAAACCCACATCAGACCAGGCAGAATGTATACCATGAAGTTATTGCCCAGCTTTAAGGTACGGATAATCAGAAGGTATTCCGGAATCATTCCGCCACCGACATACATGGTAACAACGAACAGAAGCTGAAATGGTTTGCGGAGTACGAAGTCTCTGCGGCTTAATGTGTAAGCAACCATCGAGGTACATACAATACCTACGATTGTTCCGATGATGGTTCTTGCTACAGAAATCACAGCCGCATTGCAATGCCGCCGTCTTTAAATACATATTTATAGTTGCTTAATGTAAACTTTCTCGGAATGATGAAGTTTACATTCTTAATGGTATCCGTAGAATCGTTGAACGAAATCGCCAGTACGTTCAGGAACGGATAAATGGTGATGATGACGAGGAATACGAAGATTACCGCCAGTACGTAGTCAAATTTTTTTGCTTTCTTGTTCATATTCGCGTCCTCCTACATAAGTTTATCTTCGCCTACCAGACCGGCAATCTTATTGGCGATCAGCAGCAGGGTAACGCTGACTGCAGACTGGAATACACCGATTGCGGTACCAAGACCGTAGTTGCTGTTTCCGATACCTCTCTTATAAGAGAACCAGGAAAGTACCATCGTGTGATCCTCAACCAGCGGGTTACTAAGAAGCATCTGACGCTCCATACCTACGTTCAGGGCGCCACCGATACTCATAATCAGCAGTACGATGATGGTCGGTCGGATACCCGGCAGAGTGATGTGCCAGATCTTCTGCAGACGGCTTGCACCGTCCATATCAGCGGCCTCGTAAAGACCAGGATCAATACCTGCCATGGCGGACAGATAAATAATTGCGTTCCAGCCAACCTCTTTCCAGCAGTTAATCAGGATAATGGTTACCCAGATAAGCGGTGAGTTGGAACTCATCAGGTGCAGGTTCTTGCCGAAGATACTGTCAACAACACCGCCGTCGTTGAAAATATTCTTTGCAATACTTGCAATAATAACCCAGGATACAAAGTGCGGCAGATAAGAAATGGTCTGCGTTACTTTTTTGAACTTCATAAAGAACATCTCGTTCAGAAGAACCGCAAATGCGATTGCTGCGATCGTTCCAACCGCGATGTCAAGGAAGCTTACTCCCAATGTGTTGATTAATGTCTGTGTGAACAGACGGTCTTTGAATGCATCTGTAAAATTTTGAAATCCAACCCAGGTTCTCTCCCAGATCGGAAGTGCAAATGTCGCAGGTTTTACCTCCTGAAATGCCATGGTCCATCCCCACAGCGGAATGTACTTGAAGATAATCAGCCAGATTACAAATGGTACTGACATCACAAGCAGCCAACGCTGTTTCCACAAGATTGCAGGGGTAATTTTCTCTCCTTTTTTCTTTTCATTTTTCCTTCGCCATACTCCCCATCCTTTCCGTTGTTTTGTGCGTTTTTATTACGCATTTTCTTTGATTATTTGTGATATTTACATCATATCAAATAAAATCCCCGTTTGATATTGTGTATTTTGTCCACTTATATTGACTTTTTTTATCTTTTTCCACATTTTCAGTTGCTATGGCAGGCATTTTTACTAATTTATATGCGTTTGTTTTTATTTTTTACACCAGCTTACAATTCTACCAATCAGTGTTTTTTTTGTAAAAAAAGCAGGAAAACGTAATGGGGGATTACATTTTAAGAAAAATGTCAGTTTTTTATCCAAATAATCTCCGTTTTCTCTGCTATGATAAACACCATAGAACCAAGAGGGGAAAAACGAGATGAGCCAATACAACATATTAGTCGTAGACGACGACCGGGAAATCGTAAGATCTCTCGGCAAACTATTAGAACTGGAAGGCTACAGGGTAAAAAAAGCCTACAACGGCATGGAGCACTCGACATCCTCATGACCGAACAGATCCATCTGATCCTGCTCGATGTCATGATGCCCAAAATGAACGGCCTTTCCGCCCTGATGAAAATAAGAGAAAAAAACAACATCCCGATTATCATGCTTTCCGCGAAAACCGAAGAGAGCGATAAAGTCATCGGACTTTCGATGGGCGCCGATGATTACGTGACAAAGCCGTATAATACCGCCGAACTCATGGCCCGTGTTAAATCCCAGCTCCGCCGTTACTTCTCCTTAGGCGCCGCAAACGGAACCACACAAAGCCAGGATATCCTGAAAAACGGCGGTCTGCTGCTGAACCGAAACACCAAAGAACTCCTGGTGGACGGTGAACCTGTTCGCCTGACCGCAACCGAGTACAAAATTATGGAGCTTCTGATGGAGCATCCCGCTATGTATCTCAGCCGAAGAAATCTACAGCCAGGTCTGGCAGGAGGATGCTTACAGCGTAGAAAATACCGTCATGGTTCATATCCGGCGCATTCGTGAGAAAATCGAAATTACGCCGAAAAATCCAAAATATTTAAAGGTGGTGTGGGGAATTGGATACAAAATTGAAAAAATTAACGGAGACTGAAAAACGCATCCTGCTGTGGATGCTTCTCGATCTTTCTATGGTACTGATTTTGTGCGGAAAGCTTCTGCGGAAATGGGCCAGTGAATTCGAATGGGGAATGTGGCGCAACATCGAATGGGGTATCGGCATTGGAGTGACGGTAGTCGGCGTTTTGGGCATAGCCGCAGCCTTGTATCTGGTATGGAAATTCCGAAAAAATACCGGGAACCCGAAAATGACTGCTTTTGCCGGCAGCGAACCGGAAAAAGCGGGAAAAACAGCAAAAAGCAGCGAAGGGGCAGCCGCAGATAAGTCCGAGACAGATGAAATAGAAAAATCCCGGCAGATGCAGTTTGAGGCAAGAGCCGCTGCGGAAGCAGAGAAAGAGCAGCTGTTTCTGAAAAAATCCGAAAAGGTGCCAAATGAGCTTCTGGTTCTTGTCGGAGGATTTGCTTTTTTCGGATGGCTTCAGCCGCTCCGGCACAGCTATGCCAGATACCGCATTGTTGCCGAATGGGGTACTGTAATAGAGTGTGTGCAGACAGGTCTTCTGTTTTTTGGAATCTGTGGCGTTTTCCTTCTCAGTGCCGGCATTCTTGTCTGTCGCTATGAAAAGAAACAACTGAGAGAAATGTCCTTTTTTTGCAGAGAAAGGAAGCGTTACAGAGATCGGACCAGCCTGGAACGGCAGCTTGCCGGTCAGAGTAAATGGCCGTTCCGTGTGGCACTGATTGCGGAACTTCTAATCGTGATTACCATGATCACCGGACTGATAAACGGAATGGATGGCGAGGTACTGTTTGTCATTCTTCTTGGGCTGACCACGCTGATTTTAATTCTGTTTGCCTGGAAAACATACCGCAGTCGCCTGAACCGGGAGATGGGTCTTTTGATGGAACAGATCCATACGATGGCAGAAGGCAGCATGGAAAGCCGGATCCATGAAATATCCGAAAAATCTCTGCTGTATCCGGCATTTGCAGAGCTGGAAAATATTGAGAGCGCTATGCAGAAGAGCGTAGAAAAACAGATGCAGGCGGAGCGTCTCAAAATTGACCTGATTACCAATGTATCGCACGATCTGAAAACACCGCTCACCTCGATGGTCGGCTATACGGATCTTCTGAAAAAAGAGGATCTGACACCGGCGGCACAGGATTACGTCGAAGTGATTTCTGTGAAACAGGAACAGCTAAAGGAGATGATCCAAAGCCTCTTCGAGCTCTCCAAATCGACAAGCGGAACCGAAAAATTCCAGATGGAAAAAATGGATATGAAACGGTTGATCGAGCAGACCCTCGCCGATATGGACGATGCGATTGCGCAGAGCAATCTGTCGTTTCGCACGGCGCTCGGAGATGAGCCGCTTCCGTTCCTTGGGGATAATGGGAAAATGTACCGCGTGATACAGAATCTCGTGGAAAATATCCTGAAATACAGCCTTTGCGGAACGAGAGTTTACATTGACGCAGGGAAGGAAAACGGGGAGATTTTCGTGACGATGAAAAACATTTCCGCCTATGAGATGAATTTTGAAGCGGAGGAAATGATGGAACGCTTTGTGCGCGGCGACGAATCACGGACGAGCGAGGGGCACGGCCTTGGCCTTGCGATTGCATCAAGCTACACGGCCAACATGGGCGGCCGCATGGAGCTTGCGGCAGACGGCGATCTGTTTAAAGTCATCCTGCGTTTCCCGGAGGCAGGCGAGGATTCTGCAGCGGGAGAAACAGCCACAAAAACCTGACTTGCATAAGAATGAGACAGAAGCGGGATTGCAGCAGGAAGGATCTGCAGAAGGATTCTGAGAGAGTATGTAATCCCCAGGAGGAAAAAAATGGAGACAATCAGTATTATCATACCATGCTACAACGAAGAGGAAGCAATTCCGGTTTACTACGAGACGATGGTACGTCAGATGAATGAGATGGAAGAACAGCAGAAGGTTCAGTTCGAGCTGATCTTTGTTGACGACGGCTCGAAGGATCACAGTCTGTTTGAGATGCGCCGGCTTGCGCAGAAGGATATGCGCTGCCGTTACCTCTCGTTTTCGAGAAATTTCGGAAAAGAGGCAGCCATGTACGCCGGACTGCAGGCGGCTAAAGGCGATTACGTAACGGTGATGGATGTCGACCTTCAGGATCCGCCGTTCCTTCTTCCGAAAATGTACGCGATGCTGCAGAGCGGTACCTGTGACTGTGTGGCGGCACGCCGGAGCTCGCGGGAGGGCGAGGGAAAAATCAAATCCTTCTTATCAAATGCCTTCTACAGTGTGATAAACCGCCTTTCCAAAACAGAGATCGTAAGCGGTGCAAGGGACTACCGCCTGATGAGCCGCAAAATGGTGGATGCCGTGCTGGAAATGAGTGAGTACAACCGCTTTTCCAAAGGAATTTTCGGATGGGTCGGCTTTCACACAGAATGGCTGGAATTTGAGCATGAGGATCGCTGCGCCGGAACATCAAAGTGGCCACTTCGAAAGCTCCTTGCGTACTCAATCGACGGCATCACAGGTTTTTCCGTAGCCCCGCTGTCACTCGCATCCGTCATGGGCGTGCTCTTTTTCCTGATTTCGATGATTCTGATCGTGTTCATTATCGTAAGAACGTTGCTGTTCGGCGATCCCGTTGCGGGCTGGCCGTTGATGGCATGCATCCTTTTTCTGGTGAGCGGTGTACAGCTTTTCTGCACGGGCATTGTAGGCATTTATCTTTCCAAGACATATCTTGAAACAAAGCACCGTCCGATCTATCTTTTAAAGGAGACGAGTGAAGAGACGGTCAAGATGCACAGTGTGCAGCCGGTGAAAAAGCAGGAGAGTGCTGCAAAGAGAAGAAAAGATGCCCATACGGCAGAAAAGAAAAATGTGTATTTTCCAGAGTATGCCGACAAACGCCATGCTTCTGAAAGAGGAGAAATCCGGGCATGAAAAAGGAAATCTTAAAGGAAATAAGAGAGCCGGGGAAATCACGGAAAAAGAAAGGTCAGCCGAAAGGACGGCGGAACGGCTTTTTGGAAGGTCTTACCGGAAAGGATTTTACGGCGGCTGGTCTGTTTTTCTTTTCTTTGCTTTTGTGCCGGCTGTTCGTCCTGCAATACGGCGTATTCGGCTCCTCGATTGACTGGATCAGCCAGCACAGCACCCTTGCCGATTACTTCCGAAAGCGGTTTTACGCGACCGGAAACCTCTTCCCGGATTTCGCATGGAATCTGGGAGGAGGTCAGAATATTTACCGTTTTGCCTACTACGGACTGCTGAGTCCGACCATGCTGTTATCCTACCTTTTCCCGTTCATCCCGATGGACCTGTGTGATGGGTTCCTCCGCGCTGCTGTATGCGGCGGATGCAGTGCTTTTTTATCGATGGATCAGCAAAAAGGGTCTGCATTACGGCAACTGTCTTTTTACATCACTTTTCTTTACGTGTTCTACCGCACTTCTATATCATTCCTATAATCAGCTTATGTTTGTCAATTATATGCCGTTTCTGCTGCTGGCTCTGCTGGGCGTGGACCGCCATTTTCAGAAGAGAAAGAGCGGTCTGCTGATTCTTTCCGTTCTTGGGATGATTCTGACCAGCTTTTATTTTTCGGTCGGCGGGCTGCTTGCGCTCACGGCGTATGCGGTGACGGAGTATTTGAAATGCGGTACAGAAAATGCTGCGTATGAAGCGGAACAGGAGAATCGAAAAGTGTCGCGGAATCAAAAGGCCGGGGCAGAGAAAAAGCAGAGGGCAGGTGAAAAATCTTCAGGAACAGTTGAAGCTTTGGCGGGTTTGCGGAGCTTTTTTGGCGCAGCAATCCGCTTTGCGCTTCCGGTCCTCGCAGGAATCCTTCTTTCCGGTATTCTGCTGATCCCATCGGCTGCCGCCCTGTTCGGCAGCAGCGGCGAGGGCGGACGCGGCACCGCAGCGGGCGGCATCGCAGGACTTTTTACCGATCCGGCGATGTGGAAACCGCAGTTTCTGATCCTGCGTCTCTGCTACACGCCGTACGGCATTGGCCTCTCCGCATTTGCGGGGGTGGCGCTTTTGGGCAGAGCGATCGGAAAGAGCCGGTTGCGTGAGAAACTGTTGTCCTTCCTTTTGCTGGTATTCTTTTGTATTCCCCTGTTCGGCTATCTGCTGAACGGCGGCCTGTACAGCAAAGATAAAGTATTCATCCGTTTCTTCCGGTCCTCTGTGCAGAAGTCGGGCTTTATGTGGAAAACCAGCTTGTCCGGAAGCGGGAGTGTGGAAAAAATCGAAGCACCGGGAATTTTAAGCGCAAAGTCATGACAGAGCTGCGAGAATTGCTTCCGTACCTCATAGTTCTGATTCTGATGTGGAATGCAAAGCAAGAGACATACTTTGAACCATACTGGCATCTCGGCATACTGGATGTGATTTGTGTGACTGCGTGCTATCTGGCATGGCGGTGGTTTCCGGCAAAAAAACGGCTGCGGGGCAGAGAGCTTCCGTTTCTGCCGCTCGTCTTTAGTGCTGTGATTCTTGCATTTGCCGGAAAAGCAATCAATCAGGAAAAGCATGTGATGATCCCGCGTAAAACGTATGAAGCTCTGACGGACAGCAAGATTGCAGCGGCAATCCGCGAGATCCGTGCGGAGGATCCCGGCTGGTACCGTATGGAGCAGTATGGAGACGGCGGACAGAACCTTGCGAACGTCAACCGGATATGGGATATTGGACAGAATGTTTCGACGATTTATTCCTCGGCATACAATGCAGAATATAAGAAATTCCGGGACGAGACGTATGGGATTAATGAAGCCTTCCGCAACCGCATGATGCAGACGGTTTCCGATGATCCGCTGTTCTGGCAGTTCATGGGAGTGAAATATATTCTGGCAGAAACACGGCCGGAGGGGTATGAACTGTACCGGGATTACGGGGACTTTCAGGTTTATCGTGCCATATCCGCAGCGCCGGTTGCCTACGTGACAGACCAGGTGGTTTCCGAGACGGAATACAAATCATTACCTTATCCGCAGAACCAGGAAATACTGGAGACGGCAGCCGTGATCCCGGATCAGGAAATGCGGAAGACAACAGCGGCAATCCCGGATCAGGAAAAATCGGCGAAATCTGTGGATAATTTCAGAGCCGCTGCAGATTCAGATACAAAGAATGGTTCTGTAGGACCCCTGTTTCACAGTTGTTTTCAGAAAGTAAACCTTGAAATTCCAGAGACCGATCAGGAAGATCTGCGCATTCAGAAGACAGCGGACGGATATGAGATTGAGACGAAAAATCCGTGACCGTCTCAGCAACGCTGCCGGGTGCCGCAGAGGGAGCAACGCTGCTCGCCGTTTCTTTCGAGGTGGAGAATCAGAAAGCGAGTCATGATATGTTTATCCGCATCAACGGCCAGACCAACCGCCTGACCGGCATCAACCATACGTATGCCAATGGGAATACACAGTTTAACTATCTTGTAACGATGAAAGAAGATGGAACCGTATTCATTCGGATGGGAAAAGGCCATTATATCCTGAAAAATTTTGAGACATGGACTGGTATGGCACAGCCGTTGGAAAAAACGGAGCAGCTGTACAGTCAGGCGGTTACCCTGATTGGCGGAACAACAGCAACATACGGCGGCGATGGCATCACAGGCGTGGTTTCCGCGGAAAGAGACGGATACCTCATCACCAGCATTCCATACGATGAAAATTTTGTGCTGAAAGTGGATGGGAAAGAAACACTGCTGTTCCGCGCAAACACGGCATTTCTCGGCGCAAAAATCCCATCAGGCGAGCACAAAATTGTTCTTGTGTACCATGCGCCCGGACGGACGGCTGGCAGTTGGTGCAGCCTGATGGGAGGAATGCTGGCACTCATCCTTGTGATCTGTGAAAAAAAGAAACAGCAAAACGGCAGCGAACGGGCAGGAGAGAGCAAAATGTTGCAAAAACAGCGGAAATATTATATCATCAGAGTGTAAAAATAGTTGTAGTGACACTTGGTGGAATGGAGCATATCTTTACAGCCGCAGGAAGAACTGGCAGCGTTTGCCCGTTTTGGAAACGCCGTTGCAAGCCTTTGTGTGGAGAAAAAAGGTGCTAGAGCGTGTCTGAAAAATCATTTCCGCAATCTGCAAGCTCCACTTTGCGGTATATTTTACCCTCATTCGGTTGCCGTAGCCCGCTACGCCGCCTTATTCGGATAAAATCTCCCACGAACTGGGACTCGCAGCTCACGAAAAGCCTTTTTCAGACACGCTCTATTCCGGCCATGCCGGATCTGGCACAGGTAGAAAAAAGACTGGGGGATAAGAAATGGAATTAAGAGAGCAGTTAAATGGAATCCAGCATGTCGGTATTCGACCAACGATATTGAGATGACGATTGCGTTTTATGAAAAGCTTGGATTTGAAATTGCATTCCGCACCGTAAATGAGGCGGCGGATGAGAAAGTGGCATTCTTAAAGCTTGGAACACTTGTGATCGAAACGTACGAAAACAAAGCTGCAGCACTGAAACCCGGAGCAATCGACCATGTGGCGATTGACGTAAAGAATATTGAAAAGGTTCACGAAATGATTACCGGGGCCGGTCTGAATACGACGCAGGATGAAGTACATTTCCTTCCGTTCTGGGAAAATGGCGTCCGTTTCTTCACGATCGAAGGACCAAATAAAGAAAAAGTGGAATTCAGCCAGTATTTGTAACGATTCCAAGCCATGCGAAATGGAAGAAAAATCGCGAATCATGCTTGCATGAATATCCGTTTGACCAGCAAAGCCTCTGCCGGAAAGCAAAATTTTTGCCCGGCAGAGGCTTTTTTACTTACTCTGAAACAAATACTACCGGATAGTCAAAAAAGCGCAAATTATCCCTATAGAGTAAAGGAGATGCAAAATTTATCTGCAGTTACAAAAACGGGGTGGAGTTTTTATGGAAACAGGGCAGGAAATCATTGTGCTTTCTGCACGTGAGTGGTAAAATAGAATAGATAATATATAATCTGTTTTGAATAAAAAACAGGATATTTTAGATAACATATAATCTGTAACAAGAAGGGGAAAAAATGGAACAATTTATATGGGAAACTCCGGAAGAACTGGATCAAAAACTTGCGCAGCGAGTGAGAAAAATCAGAAAGAGACGTTCAATTACGCAGGAAAAATTAGCATCTATAAGCGGAGTGAGTTACGGCTCAATCAAAAGATTCGAAACGACAGGACAAATTTCCCTGTTATCTTTAACGAAAATTGCAATCGCACTGGATCTTGCAGATGAGCTCAGAAATATTTTCACGCAGGTACCGTATAAAGATATTCAGGAGGTTATCAATGAAACAAGATAAAGTACTGCAGGTGTGTTATGAGGATCAAACGGTGGGAACATTAGCTATGACGGCAGACCACAAAGTGGCATTTCAGTACAGTGATGAATGGCTGGAAACCGGATTTTCGATCAACCCATTTTCATTGCCTTTGCAAAAACAGGTATTTGTTCCAGTTAAGGATCATTTTGAAGGATTATTTGGGGTTTTTGCGGACAGTCTTCCAGATCATTGGGGCAGATTACTGTTGGATCGCCTGTTACGGGCACATAAACAAAATCCGGATGAACTGACCGTACTGGATCGTCTGGCGATTGTGGGCACATCGGGGATGGGAGCGTTGACATATCACCCGGAAAAGAATTTTCCAGAGGAGCAGAGCAGTGCAGATCTGGACAAACTGGCGGAAGAGTGTCAAAAGATACTGAATACAGAGTATTCGGATAAACTGGACGAATTGTATCTGCTGGGAGGTACCATCGGCGGAGCAAGACCTAAAATCATGACACCCATTGATAATGAAGAATGGATTATCAAATTTCCAGCGCATGTGGACGGAAAAGATGCAGGAAAAATGGAATATGACTATTCCTGCTGTGCCAAGGCCTGCGGAATTATGATGAGTGAAACGAGATTGTTTCCATCAGAAAAATGTAAAGGATATTTTGGAACTAAAAGGTTTGACAGGAGAAACTGTTTGAAAGGGAAAAAGAAAGTGCACATGTTGACGACAGCTGCAATTCTGGAATTGGATTTTGAGCAGCCAAGTCTGGACTATCATGGATTAATGAAACTGACAAAAATCATGACACGCAATTGCGATGAAGATGTTGAAAATATGTTCCGCCGAATGTGTTTCAATGTTTTTGCACATAACAGAGATGATCATTCGAAGAACTTCACGTATTTGTACGAAGCAGACGAAGATAAATGGCATTTAAGTCCGGCATATGATCTTACTTACAGTAATACGTATTATGGCGAACATACTACGTCAGTAGATGGAAATGGAAGAAATCCAGGCAGAAAAGAGTTACTGGCGGTAGGAACTGGTGCAGGGATGAAAAGACAAGGTGTGAAGAGATCATAGACGAAATTGAGAAAAAAGTAAAGGAAATGTTGGAAGAATATCTTTTGGGTAAGTGATTCTCTTTGCATTCAAAAAATTTTAAACAGCAAGTTATTAACAGTTAAATAAAAAAGAGTTGCCAGACAAATGAACACTATAAGTACCTTGCTACGAGTTTTATTTTCGTAGCAAAGTACAAGATAGTACAGAGATAAAAATATGTCTCATTTGTCGTTTAACTCTTTACATTGCGCTTTTATTTCTTCTATCGAATCCTTCAATAACTTTAATCTGGCAGGCTACTTTCTAAACAAAGTCGTCCCCATCCCACCCGCCTGTTCGGGTATTCGCTCTCGGATGCGATGGGTTTTGCGCCTGCGATGAGATAAGCTTTCAGCTTTTCACCATATAAAAACGGGTCATTTCCGCGCAGAATACCCCATTCCATCATAAGAGCGGCGCTTCCCGATACAAAAGGCGTGGCAAACGAGGTGCCGGTGAAGGAAGCATAGCCGCCGCCGGAACGGGGAGCTGGGATATTGACACCCGGGGCGGCGAGATCAGGTTTAATTTCGTGGAGAATACGGGTATAGCCGCGGCCGGAGAAGCTGGCATAGGAGGAAAGGCGGGGATCGTAGGCACCGACCGTGATGGCGGAGCGGGCGGTGGAAGGGATGGTGAGTGTGGTGTCGGCAGTGGGGGAGAAGAAGCGTGTCTGTGAACCGACGGCGTTTCCGCCGGGAAGCCAGAGGTCAAAGGAACCGGAGATCAGGCGGCCGGGGGTGAGACGCAAGGTCCAGATGCCGTTTTCGACGGACAGATGGTTTCCTGCGCCCTGAAAGGTCAGGTAAATTTCCTGCGCCTGGCTGTAGGGGGATGGCATGCCATAAAACAGGAGAAGTTCTGTCGGACCAAGCGTCAGACGCGCCGTGCCGAGGACAGGAGAGAGCGTGCCGGAGCGGATGCCGCCGGGGGAAATCAGTCGATCGAGATTTCATCCCCATAAACCTTCCAGATCTGGAGACTGAACGAGGATTCATAAGCACCGACCTGAAATTCAACGGAGACAGCGCGGTCAGCCGTTGCCGAGACCGCAGACGTCGCAGCCGGATCAGATGTCGCACGGACTGTTTGCGTCTGACCGGACGACTTGCGATCCGACTTTAGGTTCCCGGCATAATGGCGCCCGGTATCCCCTTCATTTCCTGCCCCGATACAGATCACGTTCTGCCCTAAATTTGACACTGCATTCAAATACGTTTCAAGTAAGGAATCCCCGCTGTGCGAACCGTAATTATTCCCGAAGCTCAAATTAATCACAAGCGGCCGCTCCACCAGAAGTGCATATCTTACGCAGAAATCCACCGCCTGCAGCAATTGCGATGTCCGCGGCAGATCCGCCGGATCAGGATTTCCAAGCTTTACGACCACGAGTGTTGCTTCCGGTGCCACGCCCTGCATGGCCGCATCTGCCGAGGATCTCCCATTTCCCGCTGCGATTCCGAGCACCGCTGTCCCATGCCCCGTCACATCGCGGGACGGCACGAGGGCAAACCGTTCTTCCGGCGTAGAAGATGCAAGTGCCTCATTGATCTGCCGCCGTGTATATACCGACCCAAGAGCATACCCCATCGGAGGATTCCCCGGAATCGTCTGATCCCATAAAATTGCAATTCGGCTTGTCCCGTCCGGTGCGCAGAAATCAGGATGCGCATAGTCCACGCCTGAATCAATGCATGCAAGCAGCACCCCATTCCCAGACAGACCCATAACCCCCTCCTGCACAGGCGTAATACAGGATATGCTCCGCACAAATGCATCTGCGAAATAAAGTAATTTCGGTTTCTCCAGATAGGTAATCTGCGGCAGTCCTGTCACGTAATCCATCAAGGACTCCGGAACCAGAAGAATGGCATACGAAAACAGCAGCAGCGTCACACGAACTCCCTGCTCCTCCAGAAAAGCCAGGTCTCCCTGATACTGTACAATTACTTCCCATGTTTTGCTGTAAGAGTTATAACCTGCCGAAAGCTCCGGCACACGCCGCCGTTCGACTTCCGTTGCGGCCAGCGCAAGGTTCAACAGGTTTTCCCTTTTTTGATCAATCATTACAAAAACTCCGTCCAAAATGTTGTTAAAATCTATTCCGCTTTTCCTGGAAATATGATATAATCGCCATCGTACAATAGGGGTACAGATCTGCTTTTTGGAGTGCATCGAAAAATGGTTTTACGATGCCGCCTGGCGGGTCTTTACTATTTTACGCGAAATGCTTTTGCATTGAAGGGAGAGAACATGAAAATTATCATTGTGGGCTGCGGAAAAGTCGGAACCGCACTGACCGCCCAGCTGAGCCGCGAGGACAACCTTGTGACGGTCATTGACACAGACAGTATTGTCGTCCGCAACGTCTCCAACACCTACGACGTTATGGGAATTGTAGGAAACGGAGCAAGCTATCAGGTGCTTCAGGAGGCGGATATTGAGCATGCGGATCTGATGATTGCCGTAACCAAAAGTGATGAAATGAACCTGCTTTGCTGTGTCATCGCCAAACAGGCAGCAGACTGTCACACCATCGCCAGAGTTCGAAATCCGATGTATCGGGAGGAGAGAGAATTTATTCGTAAAAAGCTGGGTCTGTCCATGATCATCAACCCGGAGCACGCGGCCGCCATGGAAATGGCAAGACTGCTGCGGTTCCCATCTGCGATTGAGATCGACAGCTTTTCCCGCGGAAGAATCGAAATGCTGCGCTTTAAAGTGCCGGAAACATCGAAAATTGTCCATATGTCGCTGCGTGAGCTGGCCGGAGCGCTTCAGTACAGTCTGCTGGTCTGTGCTGTTGAGCGAAACGGCGAGGTTTACATACCGGATGGAAATTTTGTGATCCAGGCAAAAGACAGCCTTTCCATCATTACCACACCGCAGAACGCAGAGAGCCTGTTTAAGAAAATTGGTGTTCATACAAACAAGGTACACAGTACGATGATCGTCGCGGCGGTGAAATTACGTATTATCTCGCAAAATCACTGGCAAATATGAACGTCGATGTCAAGATTATCGAGAAAAATAAGGATCGCTGTGAGGTTTTAAGCGAAGCACTGCCGGATGCAACCGTTATTTACGGTGACGGAAGTGACCAGGAGCTCTTAAAAGAGGAGCGCATCCAGAATATGGATTCCTTTGTGGCCTGCACCGATATGGATGAGGAAAACATCATTCTGTCGCTGTATGCGAAAGAGAAGGTATCCTCAAAGGTTGTAACGAAAATCAACCATCTGGAATTTAATGATGTTATCCACAGCCTGAACCTGGACAGCCTGATCTACCCGAAACACATCACCGCAGAGTACATTCTGCAGTATGTCCGGGCAATGAAAAACTCCATCGGAAGCAACGTTGAGACGCTGTATAAGCTGATGGAAGACCGTGTGGAGGCTCTTGAGTTTATCGTGAACCAGAATTGCCGTATGATCGGCATCCGTCTGCAGGATATGAAAACACGGCCAAACCTTCTGGTAGCAGCGATTAACAGACAGGGAAAGGTCATCATTCCGGGTGGACAGGATTCCTTTGAGGCAGGAGATTCCGTCATTATCGTAACAACGGAAACCGGTCTTCAGGATATCCATGAGATTCTGGCAGAGTAACGGGGGAAGCGGATTATGAACTATAAAATGATTCGTTTTGTCATCAGCTGGGTGCTGAAAGTGGAAGGTATGCTGATGCTGTTTCCGGCGCTGGTCGGAGCCATGTATCAGGAAAAGACAGGCTTTGCGTATCTTATCTGGGGACTGCTCTGCATTGCGGCCGGTCTGATCCTCTGCTTCAGAAAACCGTCCAATATGGAAATCTATTCCCGCGACGGATTTGTCTGCGTTTCGTTAAGCTGGGTTGTCCTTGGTGTTTTCGGAGCGGTGCCGTTTGTAATTACGGGGGAAATTCCGTTTTATATCAATGCGCTGTTTGAGATCGTTTCCGGTTTTACAACGACAGGAGCCAGCATTTTGAGTGATGTGGAAGCCCTTTCACACGCCAGCCTGTTCTGGAGAAGCTTTTCCCACTGGATTGGCGGTATGGGCGTTCTTGTGTTCATTCTTGCATTGCTTCCGATGAAGGGCGGTTCCGTCATGAACCTGATGAAGGCAGAGAGCCGGGACCGACCGTTTCCAAATTTGTTCCGAGAGTGCGCGGAACTGCTAAAATTCTGTATCAGATTTATCTTGGCATGACACTTTTTACCATTGCTGCCCTGCTGCTTTCCGGCATGAAGACATTTGATTCTGTCACACTCGCCATGGGAGCTGCCGGAACAGGAGGTTTTGCCGTGTTGAACAGCGGTTGTGCAGTGTACACACCACTGCAGCAGTGGATTCTGACAATCGCCATGATTGCGTTCGGTGTGAATTTTAACTTTTATTATCTGATGCTTTGCAAAAAGGGAAAGGCCGCCATTTCGTCCCAGGAGGTAAGAGCGTATTTCCTGATTATCCTTCTGGCAGGAGGCGTGATTTCCTGGAATACCTATCCGATGTACCATTCCATCGGTGAAGCGGTGCGGACTGCCTTTTTCCAGGTCGGATCGATTATCACGACAACGGGTTATTCCACGACGGACTTTGACCTCTGGCCGGAGCTGTCAAAATGTATTCTGGTGATGCTGATGTTCATCGGAGCCTGTGCCGGTTCAACGGGAGGCGGAATCAAGGTTTCGCGAATCCTGATCCTCTTAAAAACCGTGAAAAAAGAGCTTGGTTCGATCGTACATCCGCGCAGTATCAAACGCATCCGTTTCGACGATCACCCGGTAGAGCATGAGGTTCTGCGGGCGATCAACGTATTTTTGATTGTTTATCTGGTGATCTACAGCTTTTCCATGCTGATCATCAGTATTGATGGATTTTCCTTCGAGACAAACTTCACGGCAGTTGCCGCAACGCTGAACAACATCGGACCTGGTCTTGACCAGGTAGGACCGACCAGTAACTTTTTCGGATACAGTCCGGTTTCCAAGCTGATTCTGATTTTCGATATGCTGGCAGGCCGTCTGGAACTGTTTCCGATGCTGATCCTTTTCTATCCGTCTACTTGGAAGAAGAGAGGATAAAGCGGTTCACCGGGAAGAAAAGGGACTTCGCATTGGCGGGGAACTGCCGGGGCAGAAGGAAAAGAAAAAATGGTTACGATTCACAGGGTTTCCAAAAAAACAGAAAGACGGAATAAAGTCAGGGTGCATTTCCTGATCACAGGCAGAAAGGAAGGAACTTATGAGTAACTGGGAAAAGAATGTAAGAAAAGTTGTGCCGTATGTACCGGGTGAACAGCCGCATGAGGCTGACATGATTAAGCTGAATACGAATGAGAATCCGTATCCGCCGTCACCAAAAGCCGCAGAGGCGATCAAACGGGTAGCAGAAGAGGATACTCTCCGTCTCTATCCGGATCCGACCGCGGCAGAACTGGTGCAGGCGATCGCGGATGTCTACCATGTAAGTCCGAAACAGATTTTTGTCGGCGTCGGTTCGGATGACGTTCTGGCAATGGCTTTTATGACGTATTTTAACTCTGATAAACCGATTCTTTTCCCGGACATTACGTATTCCTTCTACGATGTCTGGGCGGAGGAATTCCGCATTCCGTACGAGCAGATCCCGCTCGATGAAAATTTCTGCATTGTGCCGGAGCAGTATTTTGCAGAGAATCATCCAAATGGCGGAATCGTGTTCCCGAACCCGAATGCACCGACGGGTGTGGAGCTTTCACTTTCTGCGATCGAATCGATATTGCAGCACAACCCGGATGTGGTTGTAATTATGGATGAGGCATATGTGGATTTCGGAGCAGCCACTGCGCAGCCGCTGTTGGAAAAATATGAAAATCTGCTGGTTGTGCAGACAACATCAAAATCCCGTTCGCTTGCCGGCATGCGCATCGGCTATGCAATCGGAAATGAGAAGATGATTTCGTATCTGAACGATGTGAAATATTCCTTCAATTCGTATACCATGAATCAGACCACGATCGCAGCCGGAGCCGCAGCGATCCGCGATGTGGAATATTTCCGCAAGACGGTGAAAAAAGTGATGGAAACGAGAGAGTGGTCGAAGGAGGAGCTGAAAAAGCTGGGATTTTCTTTCGAAGATTCGAAATCGAACTTTATTTTCGCAACGCACAAAAGCGTACCGGCCGGGAAGATTTTTCAGGCACTCCGGGAACGCCATATTTATGTGCGGTATTTTGAGAAACCCCGCATTGACAATTATTTGCGTATTACGATTGGCACGCGGGAAGAAATGCAGACGCTGTTTGATTTTTTGAAAGATTACTTAACCGAATCAAGCAAGTAGCGAAGCGGATTGCAAATATCCGCTTGCCAAGAGGGATGAAGCAGCTGAAAATATAAAACAGAAGAAGAGTATCTGCAGAGGAGCGGAAGAAAATTTTAAAGGGGGACTGCCGTCGGAATCAGCCATGAGATCCGGCGGCAGTTTTAGAAGGTATTTGGGTATGAACAAAGGGAAGAAAGAAGTAGTAAAGGTAAATCAGATTACGGAAGGTGTTATCTGGCAGCAGATTCTGATCTTTTTCCTGCCGATTCTGTTCGGAACGTTTTTCCAACAGCTTTACAACACGGCGGATGCATGATTGTCGGACACTTTCTTGGAAAACAGGCACTTGCGGCGGTCGGCGGAACGACAGGTACGCTGATCAATCTGCTGGTCGGATTTTTCGTCGGCCTTTCGAGTGGTGCGACGGTTGTTATTTCACAGCATTACGGAGCCAATAAAGAGGACAAGGTGCAGTGGGCAGTGCACACGTCCATTGCCTTTTCCATTCTCGGAGGTATTGTGCTGACAGTAGTCGGCATTGGCTGTTCGAGATGGATGCTCGATCTGATGAACACGCCGGATGATGTTGTAAATCATGCGCTGATTTATATGCGTGTTTATTTCCTTGGAACCATCGGAAACCTGATTTACAACATGGGTTCCGGTATCCTGCGTGCGGTCGGCGACTCGAAACGTCCGCTGCTGTATCTGATCATCTGCTGTATGACCAATATCGCGCTTGACTTTTTATTTGTTGTCGGTTTGCAGATGGGTGTTATGGGCGCGGCGCTTGCGACCATTCTGTCGCAGATCATCAGTGCGGTTCTTGTTATGGGCTCTCTGATGCGGACCAGAGATATTTACCGGCTTCATCTGCGGAAAATCAGCATTGACTGGATTATGCTGAAACGAATTATCCGCATTGGCTTTCCGGCAGGAGTACAGTCGATTCTGTACTCGGTATCGAACGTGATCATTCAGTCTGCTGTCAACTCGCTGGGAACCAACAATGTGGCTGCGTGGGCGGCTTACGGAAAGGTGGACGGTCTTTTCTGGATGATGATCAATGCGCTCGGTATTGCGGCGACAACATTTGTCGGTCAGAACTACGGTGCGAAAAAGATGGATCGTGTACACCGCGGTGTGCGCACCAGCATGATCATGGCATTCCTGATGACGGGTCTGATGGTTGTGTTTATGTGGCTTATCGGTGATACACTGATTTCTCTGTTTACCACAGATACGGCGGTGCGTGAAATCTGTCACGGACTGATCCATTTCCTGGTTCCGACCTTCTTTACCTACATTTCCATCGAAATCCTTTCCGGTGCACTCCGTGGTGTCGGAGATGCATGGATTCCGATGTTTATCACCGGAATAGGAATCTGTGGAGTACGTATCGTGTGGATGACGGCGGTTCTGCCGCATTTCCACTCCTTAAAAGGAGCGGCCTTCTGCTATCCGCTGTCGTGGGTAATCACAACGATTGCATACTTTATTTATTACCTGTTCTTCAGTCAGCTGAGTAAGAGGAAAGAATTGAGGAGTATCTAACAGAATGTTCAAACTGTATTAACAAAACTGTGCTATCATGAAAATATCAGTGTCAAAAGGTCAAAAAACCGATGCAGGAGGATTTTTGAACTCGGGACACGGCAAAAAATGAGTAAGTAGCCATTTTTCAAAGAAAAATGAGCGGATTACAAAGGAAAGACAGGTGGAACGTAAGATGGTAAGTGAAAAAGTAACGATTGTCAATCCGTCAGGTCTGCATCTTTTAAACGCGGTAAATTTGTCAAACAGTGTAAGCCGGTACAAATCTTCCATGTCGTTTACCTATGAAAACAACGGGATGCAGGGAACGGTTAATTTAAAGAGTATTTTGAGTATCGTTGCCGCAGGAATCAGGCAGGGAGACACTATTGAGATCTGCAGCAACGGAGAGGATGAAGAGGAAGCACTTCGGGCGGCCATTGCCGCAATTAAAAGCGGGCTCGGAGAGACGCCGGAGTGAGGAGATAGGAACATAGAATAGAAATAAAGAAAAGGACCTCGCTTTTGAAAAACGGAATGGGAAACCGGACCGTATTTCAAAGCGAGGTTTTTGCGTGGCGGCAGATAAAAGATTCCTGCTTCGGGGGGGATTTCGAAAGCAGGGATGAAAAGATAAGCTGCGAAGCAGCTCTTCGGCTATGAGCAAGCAGCGAAGCGGATTGCGAATATCCGTTTGACAACAGGAGGTATAAGGCCGGAAAAAAGTGTCTACACTCTGGATAAAGCAAAAATGCAGAGAAAAGGAGTGTAGAAAAAATGGCAAGGCAGAAGAAAATTGATCTGGAACATATGACGGAGAAGGAGAAAATGAAATACGAAATCGCAGGTGAGCTGGGGCTTTTAGAACGCGTGCTGAATGACGGCTGGCGATCACTCACGGCAAAAGAAACGGGACGGATCGGTGGCCTTGTGACACGGAGGAAGCGGCAGATGGCGGCGGAAGGAAAGAACGAAAACGAAGAAAAATAAGCGGTACCGCAATTTTTGCAATATCCTCAACAGTTTTGACCATAGATTTTTCCTGTGAAAGCGTTATAATAAAAACAAGGAATGGGTGGTGCCGCGCCAAAGTCCGTGTCTGCACGAGACCCGGCGACTGCCGCGATACCCTGAGAAACTCGCAGAGCGTGTTTCGGATCGTTTGGAGAAGTGAGGGAAAAGTTTATGGAAGCAAAAAAAGAGAAAAAGTATATGTCGGATATCCATCTCGAGGATTATACCGAACAGTACGAAACGGGATTTGCCACAGTGGACACGATGATATTTGAAGGGGGAAGAAGAGAGGAGCTGCTGAACGGCGGCTGGCATTATGCAGTCGATCAGTACGATACCTGTCTGCGCCAGAAATGGTACAAAGAGAGATACCGCGACGAAAAAGGCTTTACTGTGCCAATCGACTATTCCTTTGACGAGTGGCCGGTGATGCAGCTTCCGTGCAGCTGGAATACCATCGATCCGATGTATCTCCTGTATGAGGGAAGCATGGTCTTTACGAGAAAATTTTCCTATATCGCAGAAAGAGAGGAAACAGTCTTTCTGAAGGTGGGCGCAGCAATTATCTGTGCCGCGTTTTCTTAAACGGAAAATACGTCGGTATGCATCGCGGCGGATCGACACCGGCGTTCTGGAATATCACAGAATACCTGAAAGCGGAGAACCGCATCGTGCTTGCTGTTGACGGAACGAGACGGCCGGAGCAGGTGCCGACCGAGAATACCGACTGGTTCAACTACTGCGGCGTATACCGCGATATCGCACTGATCCGTGTTCCGAAATGCCATATCAAAACTTTTAAAATTGCGCTTGTGCCGGACGGAACATTTGGACATGTTATGGCGAAAGTGACACTGTCGGAAAAAATCACAGCCAAGGCAGAGCTTGTCATCGAGGAGCTTGGCGTGAGCCGGAAAATCCAGCTGGAAAACGGAGCCGGAGAAGTTGTTTTTGATGCAAAACCGGAGCTTTGGACACCGGAAAAACCGAAGCTGTATGATGTAAAAGTAACCTGTGGAACCGATACCGTCAGCGACCGGGTCGGCTTTCGTGAAATTCGCGTGAACGGCAGAGACATTCTGCTGAACGGAGAGCCCGTTTTCCTGCGTGGTATCAGTTGCCACGAAGACAGCGTGGAAAACGGAAAAGGCCTGACAAGAGAGGAACGGATCGAAAATATCCGCATTGCGAAAGAACTGGGATGCAACTTCATGCGCCTTGCACATTACCCGCATAACGAAGAAATGGCAAAACTCGCCGACGAGCTTGGGCTTCTTTTGTGGGAGGAAATTCCGGTTTACTGGGCAATTCGTTTTGAACGTGAAAAAACATATGAGGATGCCAAAAATCAGCTCCGCGAACTCATCAACCGTGACTGGAACCGCGCGAGCGTGATCATCTGGTCTGTCGGAAATGAGAATGCCGATACGGATGAACGGCTGAAATTCATGAGCGCACTGGCAGAATGCGCGCATCGGGAGGATGAGACACGAATGGTGTCTGCGGCCTGCCTGGTTAATGCTGCGAAAAATAAGATTGAGGACCGTCTGATGGAATACCTTGACATCATCGGCATCAACGAGTACTGCGGCTGGTACACCCCGGATTTTGCGATGCTGCCGGCACTGATGGAAAACAGCCAGCCGGACAAGCCGGTTATCGTAACGGAGTTCGGCGCAGACGCGCTGCCGCATCACCATGGAACCATCTCGGACAAAGGAACCGAGGAGTGCCAGGCGGATGTGTACGAAAAACAGATTGCAACGCTGCGGAACATTGACTACATCAAGGGCATGACCCCCTGGATTCTCTACGACTTCCGCTGCCCGCGCAGAACAAGCCTGATCCAGAAATATTATAACCGGAAGGGGCTGCTCTCTGAGGACAAAAAGTACCGCAAACCGGCATTTTATGTGTTGCAGAAATTTTATGAAGAGCTGAAAAGAAAAGAACAGTAGGGGCAAGAGCTTTTCAAAAAGATCAGCCGACTTGCACGGTTGATGATATCAAACGGAACAGAGAAAAAAAGACAAGAACAGACAAAAACAGATGGTATGAAATCAGCTTTGAAGTCCGATTTCATACCATCTGTTTTTTCACTGCAACAATCCGCCGTAGGCGGAGAATCCAGCAAGTGCTGTGTTATGCTTTTTTCTGTGCAGCCATCCACTCCAGAATCGGAGTCTCTTTTCCGTCCGTCATAACCGGTTTGCCGTCATAATCGAGGACACACTCATCGTTCAGCATCGGGATCCAGGACCAGTGGCCGATGTATTCGAATGGGGTGCCGTCTGCATTTTTCTGTGTTCCGGTGTGATCGAGTACCTTGTCCCAGTAGGTGAAGTGTGCATTCGGATTGACCTTTGCCAGACGTTCATAGGTTGGAACGACAAAATCATCCGGAACGACAACGGGGTCGGTTTTTGCGTGTGTAAACCAGATCGGCAGATCTTTGAGCTTCAGAATATCTTCATCGGAGATAAATGCATCCGCCAGAGCCTCGCAGACCGGATATGCGGCAGCGTAGCGGGACGGGTTGAAAATGATCTGTTTCATGGTCATAAAGCCACCGTTGGAGCAGCCGCCGATGTAGATGCGGGAGCGGTCAATCTGCGGATGGGCATCCACGAAAGCACCGATCAGGGCATCGAGAACTTCGGTATATTTGGAAGAACCGTCTTTGGTATATTCGCCGGTTCCGTCATCCATCCACATGGTTGGAGCCTGTGGAGCGAGCAGGTAGGTCTTGCCGCCGAAAATTTTCTGAACCTTTGGGGAAATCAGGTTTACAACTTTATTTCCGATTGCTGCAATCGGCGGTTCCTGTCCGCCCTCACCTGCGCCGTGCAGCCAGATGATCAGCGGGATTTTCTCATCCGCATCCATTTCCGGCTCGTAGTAAACGTAAGAGAGCGGAATCTGCGGATCCTCGTAGCGGTCTTCTTTGAGCCATTCACCGTAGATGACGCGGTTTCCGCCGTCTACGTCGAACGTCTGCGGAGAAATGGCATCATCGTCTGTTGCAATTTCAGAGACTTGTGTTACATCGTAAGCAACATTGACAAATACATTAAAATTACCGTTGAATTTGATGATGGAGCCGATTCCTTCCATGATGAAACACGGCAGCTCCAGCGTCAGACAGGTACCGTCCTCGCACGGTGCACCGGTTTTGTCAGAAACGTAAACGTTCGAAACGCGGCGTGTGCCGTCCATGGAATCATCCGGTTTGTCACCCATGAAATTCGGCCAGACAAAGTTCTCACCCTCGGTGGATGTACGGGTAACGTGTACCGTAAACTGCTCCGGAGATGGGGCCGCACCCTTCATGCTTTTGCCATAATCCAGAATTATTTTCGAAATATGCGGACCGAAATCAAAAACTTCGGTAATGGTATAATAAGTTCCGTTCATTTGTAAAAACCCTCCTTTTGTACGGAATGTACGCTCAGAGTCTTTCTGCATTTGCTTTTGCGACTGACAAAAATCATCTCACAAAATCAGGTACAGAAAAAGCTTGAGAGTACAATTGTTTGCATGGGCAGAAAAGACGGTATTGGGAATAGTAGAATTTTTTTCTGCCCGACAATACCAGTTTACTACAGACATTCCGAAAGAAAAAGTACAAATCAGAGATAAAGTTGCACAGAGATGCTTTTTCTGTGTTTTTGTTTTCGGAACGGAAAAAGTCTGATCGAAACAGAAACAGCAGAAAAGTGTCAAAAAACAGCAGAATCGTTGTTTTTCGTATTGGAGCCGTATGGAATAATAAAATCATACAAGGAAAAAGGGAGGTTTTACGAGATGATTACAAGACTTGAGGAGATTCCGGTAACGAAAGAAAGCTATCCGTTTGCCAGTGCGGAGCGTTACCTGAAGCTGTCGGAGCGCGGCTATGTGGAGAAGGAATATTATATGTGTGGAACGGCCAACGTCTATGAGACTGCAGACGAGCGCGGCGGCGTCCGTGTGCGCACTGCGGATGCGCCGTATACAAACCGCATCATTGTCCGCGCACCGCAGGACACTGCAAAATGCAGCGGAAACGTTGTAGTGGAGATCATCAACCCAACGAGTTTTATGGAGATTGACCGCATGTGGATTCTCGGCTGGAAGAAATTTGTACGGGACGGCGATATCTATTTGGGAATCACAAGCAAACCGAATACCATCGCTAAAATGGTAGAGTTTGATGAAAAGCGTTACGGCCGTCTTTCCTGGGCCAACCCGACGCCGGATGTGCCGTTCTCGGAGCGACTGCAGGTCACAGGCGGACTCGGCGATCTGAATCATGATTACGAAACGGGTCTTTTCTGGGATATGCTGACAGACCTGGCGTGGCTGCTGCGCGGCGATGAGGAGCAGAATCCGATTCGGGAATATAAGAGAGAATACGTCTATTTGACGGGCTGGTCACAGTCGGGTTCGTATCTGTTCCGCTATCTGAACAGCTTTGCGTATCGTCCGGAGGTGGCACGCGGTGCGTGTGTATTTAATGGTTACCTTTCCGGAGGAGGAGTCCATTCCCTTGGTATTCCGGTCAACCAGTATGAAACCATGACTCCGTACCATTACAGTCTGACACGTGTGGAAAAGGCGCGCGAGCCGTTTATCGCTGTACAGACGGAGAGTGAAAACGGAAGAATGGAAGCATGGCGCATTGCCCAGCAGGACAGCGATGATCCGGAGTTCCTGTTCCGCCAGTATGATGTGACGGGTGCAAGCCATGACACTTCCTATAGCTACGTGAATTACTATCAGAACGATCCGGATCTGGTGCGGATCAACCATCTGCCATTCTATATGGGAAAAAATGAGGAAGGAAACGACTATCCGTCCCAGATTCTTTTTGCGGCAGCATTTCGGAATCTCTTTACCTGGGTACGGACAGGCGCAGCTCCGGCGCACTGTGACCGGATTGCGATTGACAGCGACGGAGAAAACAAAAAGGATGCGTTCGGAAATACGATCGGTGGACTGCGTACCTGCCTCCTTGACTATCCAACCGGAAGATACAGCAATACCAGCGACATTGAAAAAGGCCAGAATTCCTGGATCCGGAATCGGAAAAGGAAGGATTGTTCGGTTATCAGCAGGCGTTTTCGAAAGAAATGATAAAAGAGCTGTACGGAACATTGGCACATTACCGGGAAATGGCGGAGAAAAACACGAAAGAGCAGGTAACGAAAGGCTTTGTCTGCCGCGAGGATGCGGCGGAGATGGTTGAGATTGCCGTGCAGCTTGCAAAGAAACGCGGACTGGAATAATAAACAATAAACAGTTACAGTAAAATCAGATTCGAGGAGCGTGCCCGAAAGAAAAGCCGGGCGCGCTCTGTGCAGATAAAGGAGAAAACAAAATGGGGATGAAAGCAGAACAGTGGAGACAAATTATTTTATCGTTTCAAAGTGAGAAAACATACAACAATCCATTCCTCGATGTTTCCATCTGGAGTGTTTTTACGGGACCGTCGGGAAGAAGGATCAGAAGAGAAGCATACTGGGACGGCGGAAATACCTATCGGATTGCCTTTGCGCCGACCGAAACCGGAATGTGGAGTTATAGGTTGGAAGCACCGGAGGAGACGGGACTTTCCGGAGTGCAGGGAACGATCGAATGTATTCCATACGAAGGAAATCTTGCTATCTATCAGCACGGATTTCTGAAAGTGCATCCATCAGGAAGATATCTGACGTATGCAGACGGAACACCGTTTTTCTGGCTCGGCGATACGCACTGGGAATTTGCCTTTGGTGAGCGGTGGGACGAGTCGAACCATCCACAGATGACGAGCATGTTCCGCGGCATGGCGGACCGCAGGAAGGAACAGGGTTATAACGTTTATCAGACAAACCTTCGAAGCGACAGCTGGAAGGAGCACAAGAGCCGTTACTGGAAAACGGATGCCGCAGATGATGTGCCGGATGTGGCATTTTACCAGAACGAACTCGACCGCCGCATGCAGTATCTCGCTGACCTCGGCTTTATCAACGCGCTCGGTTTTGCCTGGTCCGGCTCGATCGAGCAGGGCGTGGAGCACCAGAAACATCTGGCACGCTATATCATTGCCCGCTATGGTGCCCTTCCGGTTGTGTGGACGCTGTCAGGCGAAGTGGCAGGCTACTTCCCGGGAAAGCCGCGGGAAACAGCCATCAAAGGCTGGCGCGAGGTCGCAAAGTATGTGGAAAAAATGGACGGATATGGAACACTGCAGACCGCACATTATACGAATGAGCGTCCGTTTGCAGATTACTATTATGACGAATCGTGGTTTGATTTTGTGCTGAATCAGGCCGGACACGGCGATTTCCCGATCAATCCGTCCTGGTACCGTGCCTATCGGAAGGAACACGGAACAAAACCATTCATCGAAGGCGAGTCCCTGTATGAATACTGTTCCACACTGGAAGAAAACGGAACCCGGCTCTGCACCGATGCAATGCTGCGCCGCGTGGCATATATGGCAGTCCAGACCGGCGGCTGCGGCTATACGTACGGTGCGCAGGGAATCTGGGATAATATCTGGGAGGTAAGTGACATCAACCCGGATTTTAATGCATTCAACAAATTTGGCATCACCTGGGCGAAAGCCATTGACGGCCCCGGAGGCGCACAGATGGGATATCTGAAACGTTTCTATGAAGAACATCATTTTGAGGAGATGGTGCCATATGAACCGGCAGAAATGGAAGAGAGTATCAGCCCGTTTGCCAATAAGCTTGCGGCTGCCACGATCAGCCGGGATAAAACGAGAGCACTGATTTATTACGGAGAGATGGATGGCATGAGTACACCGCTCGCGGGCCTTTGCGACGGAATCTATGCAATTTCCTGGTTTGATCCGAGAACGGGACAGACAGAAAAAGCAGAAATCCAGGTGGAAGTGCGTGGAAAGTCGTGCATTATGCCAAAGAAACCGGCGGCGGGAGATTGGGTGCTGATAGCAGAATGCATAGAAAAGACTGAAAAGTGATCATAAACTATACAAAATGCGGAAAGAAACCGCAGAAAAGTGCAAATTCATCGCAGGATTGTTCTTTTTTGGAGGTAAGAAAGCAGATATAATAAGATCATCAAATGAGTCACGGCCGAAACTCAGAAACGAAATAAAGCAGCAAGACAAAAAGATAAAAAGCGAGGACGAAAGAATGAAAAAGAAAGTAGCAGCGATTTTCATGGCATCCATTATGGCATGCTCCATGGCTGCATGCGGAAGCAGCGGCGGAAGTTCAGATTCCGGAAAGACAGATTCTAAGGATAAGAGTACCGCATCCAGTACAGCAGAGAACGGAAGCGGAGAAGTGGAAAAAATCATCGTAAGCTTCCCGACCTGGACGGGTGCTCCGGCAGACACGGAGAAAGTACAGGAAGCCATCAATGATATCACAAGAGATAAGATTGGCGTTGAAATTGAGCTTTCTATTACCGATTTCGGATCCTTTAATCAGAATACGACACTGGCGCTTTCCGCAAATGAGGAAATTGATGTACTTGCATGTGTAGGTTTCCCATATGCAACCGGAATTCAGCAGGGATATCTTTCCGATCTGGAAGAGAACGATCTTCTTGCAACGTATGGACCGGACATCGCAGAAGCAGTTGGACAGGATAACATTGATGCCTGCCGTGTGAACGGAGTTCTCTATGGCCTTCCAAGCAACCGGGACATTGCACAGGGACGTGGATGCGCAGCGATCGCAACCGAGTATCTCGATGGTATTGGCTACGAAGCAAACACAGACGATGAGATCGTAAAAATCGGTCTGGATGAATTAAACGATATTTATGCACAGCTGCATGAGAAATATCCGGACAAAGAGGTTTATCGTCCGACAACAGGTTCTATGTCGCAGTTCTCTAACGTAGACTCCCTTGGAGGAAATGTGTTCGGTGTTCTGCTTGACTATGGCCAGAACCTTGATGTTGTAAATCTCTTTGAGAGCGATTTCTACAAGGATTATTGTGCAAGACTGTATGACTACAATCAGAAAGGCTATATCAGTGCCGATGCATCGACCGATACAACAGCAGTCGGAGAGCTTGTAAAAGCCGGAACTCTGATGAGCTATACCACAGGCGGAAAGCCTGGAATCAAAGCGCAGGAGACTACACTGACCGGTCGCGATATGACCATCTTCCAGACACTGGATGACTATATCAGTTCCACATCTGTGGCTAGTATGCCTTGGACCATTCCGATCTCTGCACAGCATAAAGAAGCAGCCATGAAATTCCTGAATGAGTGCTACACAAATGCCGATATCGCAAACCTTCTGGCATGGGGCATCGAGGGAACACATTATAAAATTGGCGATGACGGACTTGCTACTTATGCAGACGGTGTAGATGCATCCAACTCCGGATGGAATCATTCCATGGGATGGATGATGCCGAACCAGTTCCTGACCCATGTATGGGAAGGAAATGATCCGGATCTGTGGACAGAGATGAAAGAGTTTAACACCAATGCAAAGGTTTCCAAAGCAAGCGGTTTCTCCTTTGACAGCACAAATGTGGCAAACGAGCTCACAGCAGTACAGAACGTATACAACGAGTATCAGACCAGCGTAGAGTACGGCTTTGTAGACCCGGAGACCGGAATTGCTGAGATGAATGATAAGATGATGACTGCAGGCCTCCAGAAGATTATCGACGAGAAAAAGGCACAGCTTGCAGCGTGGCAGGAAGCAAATAAATAAAGTTTAAGAATTTAGATCAAAAAATGACTGCGCCGTCCCAAAAACAGGACGGCGCAGGTTGTAAGAAGAGAAAAATCTGTCAAAACCGGAACGCTTTGGGACCGGCTGCGGATAAGAAAAAAAGGAGAAGGAAAAACATGGCAAGAGTGAAAAGTCAGAAGAGCCAGAAAAGACGAAAAACATTTGTACGTTTTCTGCCGATCTATATTCTGATGCTGCCGGGTCTCATTTATCTGTTTATCAACAATTACATGCCTCTGCCGGGTCTTGTGATTGCATTCAAACAGTACAATGCCGGAAAAGGCATCTACGGAAGTCCATGGGTAGGACTGAAAAACTTTGAATATCTGTTTACGACAAGCGATGCCTTTGTTATTACACGAAATACCATTCTCTACAATGTGGCATTTATTGTAATCAACACAACACTGGCAATCGCAGTAGCTATTGTCTTGAGTGAACTGGAAGGAAAACGGAAGAAAGTTTACCAGAGTGCAATCCTTCTTCCGAACCTCCTCTCCACCGTTATCATCGGATATCTTGTTTTTGCATTCTTCAGTGTAGAAAACGGATTCATTAACAACACGATTTTAAAGGCGCTGGGAAAAGATCCGGTTTCCTGGTATTCGGAACCGAAATATTGGCCGTTTATCCTGGTTTTTGTCAGTGCATGGAAGTCGGTTGGCTACAACTGTATTGTGTATCTGGCAACACTGATGGGATTTGATAAATCCTTCTATGAGTCAGCCAAGATCGATGGTGCAACGAGATGGCAGCAGATCAAATATATCACCCTGCCGCTTTTGCGTCCGACCATTATCATGCTGACCATGATGGCAATCGGAAGAATTTTCTACTCTGACTTCGGTCTCTTTTATCAGGTGCCGATGAACCAGGGAGCTTTGTATTCCACAACAAACACAATTGATACCTACGTATACCGCGGACTGCTTCAGATGGGCAATGTTTCGATGTCTGCCGCAGCCGGTGTTTACCAGTCGATCGTAGGATTTATTCTGGTGCTTGGCGCCAACCTGCTGGTACGTAAAATTGACCGCGACAGCGCGCTGATCTAGGAGGAACGGTATGAAAACAAGAGAAGATAAAATTTATAGCTTTTTCGGCCATCTGATCATGACAATCCTGACACTGCTCGCGATCATTCCGATTCTGTTGATGTTCATTTCCTCATTGACTGACAATGCAACTCTGTTACAGAATGGATACTCTTTTCTGCCGGAAAAGTGGAGTACCTATGCTTATGAGTGGGTATTCACATCCAGCAGTTCCATGGTAATCAAAGCCTATGGAATGTCCTTTATCCTGACCGCAACCGGCGTTGTATGCACCTTGCACTGACAACCTGTCTGCCTACGGCCTTTCGAAAAAGGGTCTGCCGGGACGAAATGTCCTGACCTTCCTGGTATTCTTTACCATGCTGTTTAATGGAGGCCTTGTACCGACTTATATCAATTACACGACCGTATTCCATGTGAAAGATACGTTCTTCGGGCTGCTGGTTCCGTCTCTGATGATGAGCGCATTCAACGTTCTCCTGATGAAGAGCTACTTTGTCACCGGTGTGCCGGATGAAATTCTTGAGGCTGCCTATATTGACGGTGCAAACGAATTCCAGACTATGTGGAAGATCGCCATTCCGCTGTCCAAACCGATTATTACCACCGTTGCCATGTTCTCCGGTATCGCTTACTGGAATGACTGGAACAATGGTTATATCTATCTGACAAAGAGAACGGATCTCTACAGTATCCAGAACCTGCTGAACCGTCTGATGCAGAATATTCAGGCGCTGACGCAGAACGCCAACAACATGGCGCAGGCAGGCGAAGGCCTCTCCCAGATCCCATCCGGAACGGTTCGTATGGCGATGGCAGCACTTGGTATTCTGCCGATCATGATCATTTATCCGTTCATCCAGAAAAACTTTGTAAAAGGTATTACCCTTGGCGGCGTGAAGCTGATAAAAAAGTAAGTGAATCCAAAAAATCCGGCTTTCCGATATGCAAAAGGAAGGCCGGATTTTTTAATTTCTAAACTGCCGTGGTGTCATGCCCGTCGATTTTTTAAACTGGCGGGAGAAGTACGAAATATTCTGGAAGCCGCAGGTGATGGCAATGTCGCGGATGCTCATTTCGCCCTTTGCGAGAAGCTCCTTGGAGCGCGCAATCCGGCGATCGATGACGTAGTTGATGAGAGAACTTCCCGTGTCTTTTTTGAAGAGATGGGACAGATAATCGGCGTTCAGGTATACCATGGCTGCAAGCGTATCGCGGTCCAGCTCGTCGGAGAGGTGCGATTCGATATATGCTTTCACGGTGGCAACAGCCGTGTCCTGGGAAGCGGCTGCCTGACGGCTTTGTATGAACAGCAGAAGACTGTTGGAAATCCATTCTCGTAAAGCACCAAACGAGGAGAAGGTCTGCTCCGGGGAAGCAACGGTAATCTGGCGGCGGAAGGCTTCGTCTTCGCTGCCGGATGATCCATCTGGCGGAACAGCAGCTGCAGGAACTGATAGTAAAAGCCGGTCAGAAATTCCCGCGTAGCGGTGCCGGAACTCTTCATCTGATTTAAGAAAGCAAAAATCTCAATCTGAAGCTGTTCCGTTTTTCCGGATGTGAGAAGATCGGACCAGCGGTCAGATGGAATCGGCTGAAAAGGCGTCTGAACAGGAGCTTCGGTTTCAGCGGCAAGATCGAAAACGTGATTTTCGTAGGTGACGTTCTTTCCGGCGAAGGCTTTCATGGAAAGAAAAGCTTTTCGCAGGTCTTCCGGGAGACAGACCTTCTGATCAACGAAAAAATTGATCGAGAACGGAAAATGTGTCACAAAGTCGGTCAGGGCCTGACGGCATCGGCCAATCACGGCGTCCCGAGAGTGTGTGGAGGCCGGGAGAAGCAGAAGATAAAAACCATCAAGCACACGGATCGTCAGCGGCAGCTCGCCGGGTTCAAAAAATATTCCCGGGCAATATTTTTTAAGGCAAATTCATACAGGGTACGGTTGTCGGTCGGAGAAAAGGAGTTCGTCTGTCCGGTCTGGATCAGAAGCGGACAGAAGGGCTGATGAATCAGTTTGACATCCAGACGGCGATAGCGGATTTCATCCATCACTTCGGAAGGAGCAGAGGAAATACTGCCATTTAACAGGTCGAGGAAAAACTGTTCCGCAAGCGGGAGCTCACTTTCCTTCCAGTAATTGGCATGAAGGGTGTTGACGCGGTCCTTCTGCTGCTTTTCACATTGCGCACAGGCTTTGTCAAGAGCTTCCAGAAGAGCATGGTCGTCCAGCGGCTTCAACAGATAGTCACTGCTGGAAAGCTTCATAGCGCGGGAAATATATTCAAATTTTGCATAGGCGGTCAGAAAAATGCAGACGGTTTCGTAGTGTGCCTGGCGGATCTGGTCCAGCAGTTCGAGGCCGGAGCCGCCGGGCATCTCGATATCACAGATCATCAGATCAATCGTATGTGCGGAAAAGATTTCCAATGCCTGCGTCATATTGTAGGCACAGAAAATCTCGAAAGAGTCCGGGCGTAGTGTGCGGATTTTGTTGGAGATGCTTTCGACGGTATAATATTCATCGTCTACAATTAACAGGTTCATAATAACCTCCCAAAACATATTTTTAGCTGTTCCGGTTATCCGTCGATGCGGAAAAAGGGAACGTAAGGAAAATCAATGGTAATCTGAGCGCCTGCGCCGGGGCGGTTGCCAAAAGCAAAAGCCGCGTCGGGAAAAATCTGGCGGAGGCGGAGCACCACGTTTGTGATGCCGATGTGTTCCTGCTCGGATTTTACATAGGTATCAAGCTTTTGCAGCACGGCAAGTATATCCTCGGAAAAACCGCATCCGGTATCCCAGATACAGATGTGAAGACGGGTACACTGATTTTCTTCCTGCGTGGTGATATCGATATGCATGTCCAACACTTTCCCCATAACGACCTCATATTTGATCGTGTTTTCCACAAAGTTCAGGAGTATAAGCGGCACAACCGTTGCATTTTGCAGCGATTCTTCGCAGGAAGGGAGCAGGCGCAGCGCGCCGGGATAGCGGATGGAGGAAAGCTCCACGTAGTTTTTAACCAGCTTCAGCTCTTCTAAAAGCGAGACAGTCTGACCGGAGGAAAGCGTATAGCGCAGATGCACACTCAGGTTCTGAAGCATCTGCCGTGCCAGGTCCGCATGGTTATTTTCGGTCAGCTGATAAATGGTGTTCAGACAGTTGATCATAAAGTGAGGTGTGATCTGCTGCTTCAGATAAAGCGCTTCCAGCTTCTGACGGGAGAGCTGTTTTTCGTAATTCGCGATTTTCAGATCATCGATCTCTTCGACCATATCGTTGAAAGCGGTCGTCATTTTCCGGAATTCGTCGAGCATAGCGTCATCCGGAATCCGCACCTTGAGATCACCGCCGCGGAGCTGTTCCAGCGCATGCGTCAGCATGTGAACCGGGTGAAGAACCAGCGGTGCAGGGAAGCAGACAGGAGCAGCCAGATTACGAACAGACCGAGCGAAACGATCAGGGCGAGAAGATAAAAGCTGCTCTGATATTTGGTGTATTCCGAAGCCTTCAAAAGCAGGGTCAGCGACAGCGGTGTTTCCTTCAGTTTATGTGAAACCGCCATCCAGGAGGTTCCGTCGATTTCGTAGGAAGGATACCGCCGCCATTTCAAGCGGGGAGCCTCCAGGCGGACATCGTTTGACGGGGTGCGCAGAAGAAGGGGACCATCGGAAAAATACAGAAGACTGTCCTGCGTTTTTGTATCGACCAGAGTGCCAAGGAGTGTATCCGTAGAAATGTACGCGCCGAGCAGATATCCGTTCAGGTTCAGGATACGGACAAGATAGTATTTCCCGTTGATTTCATTGAGGTTCCAAACAGAGGATGGATCCTCTGTATTGGCGATTTTACGGATATAGTTCCAGAGGAGCGGTGTAGGGTTGCTGGTCTGATCGTAGAGAACCAGGGCATCGGTGGCTTCCTGATAGCAGAAAAAGCCATCGACCGTGTAGTTCGGTGTTGCGCTTTCAAAGCTTTTTTTGATCCGATTCAACGTGACATACCAGCCGGTTGTCTGTGGTTCCGCTGCGCGAAGCGAAAGAAGATCGGCATCATTTAAGGCGAAAACATAGAGATAGGTTTCCGTGCGGGAAAGATTTTCATCCAGGCTTTTCTGGTACAGAACCAGTGTATTTTCCGAGTTCTCATGGATTCGATCCAGCATCAGACCAAAAGCGGCTGTGTTATTGTACACGACAAGAGCACAAAAAAGGACGATCATGACTGCAAGCAGAACAAAAATGCGAAAACCAAGTGAGTGTATGGAAATTTTGGAAAACCGTTTTTTCAAAGAAACATCTCCTCTCCGGTACATATTAGGGTCATGCTGAATTTTGAGCCGGATAAAAAGAAAAGGCCGGAACTGTTCAGCAAAAGCTCCGGCAGACTCTATTGGGGAGTTTACAATAAAAGTGAAAAAACGTCAATAAATACAGGGAAAAAAGAAACGGATACCGGCAAAAGTAATAAAAAAACAACTGAATTATTGTTTAAAAATTAAATTTAAATAGATTGACTATTTAAGATAGATTTAGTAAAATTAAATTATCGAAATACGAAACGATACTTATTTTAGAAAGGTGGAACGTATGTTACAGTCTTATACCGAATATGTAAAACGATATGGAATTGCAGAACTGGTTTTCCGGGGACCGTCCGAGGGAAATCCGTTTGCGGAGCAGTGGGTGAAAGGAACGATGGCAGGTCAGGCAGAGGAAAAGCATGCCGAGGGCTTTTATGACGGAAACGGCGTATACAGCTTCGCTTTATGCCATCCTGCGAAGGAACGTATGAGATTACCGCAGTAACAAGCTGGGGCGATGAGGCAAAGGTGACGGTGGAGGTCAGCGCAGCCGATGAAAACTGCCACGGTCCGGTCCGGGTAGCAAACACCTATCATTTTGCTTACGATGACGGAAAGGAATACTACCCGTGCGGTACGACCTGTTATGTGTGGGAGCTGCAGAGTAAGGAGACACAGGAGAAAACGTATGAGAGTCTTGCGTCCTCTCCGTTTAACAAGATCCGTTTCTGCGTTTTTCCGAAGCACTATGTCTACAATTTAAAAGAGCCGGCACAGTATCCGTTTGAAATTCGTGAAAATTCTCCGTGGTCTCCGTCTGACTTTGAGACAGAGAAGCTGGAAAAAGCGCCGCGCAATATGTTCGGCGGCATTGATGCCATGATTGAAAACCCGGATGAAGTATGGGATTACACCCGCCCGAATCCTTCTTATTTTGAGCATATTGAAAACACGATCGCACGCTTGGCACCATGGGAATCCAGGCAGATCTGATTTTGTTCCATCCGTACGACCGCTGGGGCTATTCCCGCATGAATCTGGAGCAGCAGAACTTTTATTTAAGATACGTTGTCAACCGTTTCAGCGCATACCACAATGTCTGGTGGGCTATGGCAAATGAATTTGACCTGTTCCGCTGGAAACCGGTATCCGAGTGGGAGTCCAATGCAGAAACCGTCTGCCGTCAGGATCCGTACCGCCATCTGCGCTCCATTCACAACTGTATGACCATGTACGATCATTCCAGGGGATGGATCACGCACTGCAGTCTGCAGAGAATCGATCTGTACCGTACCGCAGAGAATGTGGAAATCTGGCGCCCGCAGTATGGAAAACCGTGCGTACTCGATGAGATTGCATATGAAGGAAATCTTCCGTTCGGCTGGGGCAATATCAGCGGCGAGGAGATGACACGCCGGTTCTGGGAGGCATACACCAGAGGTGGATATGGCCAGCATGGAGAGACGTATGAAAATGAAAACGGTGTGATCTGGTGGTCACACGGCGGAGAGCTGAAGGGCGGAAGCCCGGCGCGTATTCAGTTCCTGCTGGACATTATGGAAGAAAACGGAGGCTATATGGAGCCGCTTCCGGCATTCTTTGATGAGACTTGCTGCACGAACGGCGCAAGCCATCCGAGAAAAGACTGTATCATGTACTATTTCGGAGCCAACCGCCCATGCCGTCGCCCGTTCCACATGCCGGAAGGCCAGGAGTTTGATGTGGAAGTCATCGACACCTGGAACATGACCATCACCCCGGCAGGCCGCCACAGCGGAGAATTCACGATCGACATGCCGTCAAGACCGTATATGGCTGTGCGACTGGTGAAAGTGAAATAAAAATGTGGGAGAGGAATCTTGAAATTCGATTCTGCATATGATATAGTATATGTAGCTAATAAGAGAAATAAGTGACATGTGTTCACAAAGCGAACCCCCAGCAGCGGCAACTGCTGGGGGTTCTTCCCTATTTTACGGAAGGGCATCCGCCTGGGCTAATTGTCACCATGTTTTCCGTCTAGCCACTTGCAGATATAGTAGCTGATTACACCTGCTACAACGGAAACGATAAGAGAAATAAGTATAGACATGCGCTCACCCCCTTCCTGTTGCCAGTTTGGGAGGCGACAACAACGTAAGTATAACATGGTATAGGAAGAAACGGTTTGAAAAAATAGAACGTATATTTTGATGAAGTTGCACAAATATGAAAAAAGTCTATTTTGATCTTGACAACCCGCCTCACATATGATATCATACCACCTGTATCACGCCGAAGACAGCAGGTGCCGCAAGGCGTAAGTTTCAAACGCCTGCCGAGGAGAAGTTACACAAGGTTCATGTTATGGAATTTTGAGATCTCTTCGCCAATCTTCGCGAAGAGCTTTTTTTATACTTCCAAAGCGTAGGTACGAAATACTACAAGGAGGTGCAATCATGGCAATCAATGCAAAAATCGATCTGAAAAAGCCGGTCCTGGAAGAGATCAGCGCACAGGTAGAAGGCGCACAGTGCGTGCTGCTGGTAAACTACAGCGGATTAACCGTTGCTCAGGATACTCAGCTGCGTAAAGAGTTAAGAGAAGCAGGCGTTCATTACAAAGTATACAAAAATACAATGATGAAACGTGCATTCGCTGGTACTGCTTTCGAGTCTCTTACCAAAGACCTGGATGGCACAAACGCTATCGCAATCAGCAAGGACGATGCAACAGCTCCGGCAAGAATCATCGCTAAATTTGCAAAAACCGCTCCGAAGCTGGAGATGGTTTCTGGTGTTGTAGAAGGAAACTACTACGACAAAGCTGGAATGGAAGCACTGGCAAACGTTCCGTCAAGAGAAGAACTTCTTGGCAAACTGCTTGGAAGCATCCAGTCCCCGATCGCAAACCTGGCTCGCGTCCTCAACCAGATCGCAGAGTCCAAAGGCGGCGCAGCAGAGGCCTAAGCCTCAAGCGGGCAGCGTGAAATACGCAGCCTGAGAACATTATTCAGAAAATATCCAAGGAGGAAAATAAAATGGCAAAGTTAACAACCGCAGAGTTTATTGACGCTATCAAAGAGTTATCTGTATTAGAGTTAAACGATCTTGTAAAAGCATGTGAGGAAGAGTTCGGCGTATCCGCAGCAGCAGGCGTTGTAGTTGCAGCAGCAGCAGGCGATGCAGCAGCAGCTGAGGAGAAAGACGAGTTCGACGTAGAGCTGACAGAGGTTGGCCCGAACAAAGTTAAAGTTATCAAAGTTGTACGTGAAGCTACAGGACTTGGCCTGAAAGAAGCTAAAGAAGTAGTTGACGGTGCTCCGAAAGTCCTCAAAGAGGGTGCTTCCAAAGCAGAAGCTGAAGAGCTCAAAACTAAACTTGAGGCTGAAGGCGCTAAAGTTACTCTTAAATAATTTAAGCGTAAATCAGAATCTATGGACGCACGGCGGGATTTCCTGCCGTGCGTTTTTTGAACTGAGTCCATACTTTGTGGCAATAAAGTTAAAAATTGCCGGAAGGTATGGTGATGCCATGTGGTATCAAAATGTAATTGCGACCGTGGAGATAAAATTGAGAATGTGATCTATTCATACAAGACATTTACGGAGGAGTATAAGGGCTAAATATCCTCATGACAGAAAGACTCCGAGAGTACAGAAAGAGAAAACGGGAGGAACGAAAAATGCAGGTACATTCCGTTCTGGAATCTTTACAGCAGGGAATCCTGATCTGCGATCAGCACAGCAGGATTGTGTTCTTCAATCAAGTCTACAGCGATTTCATCGGCGTTCCGCTTGAAACCGCGAAAGGTCATAAAATCACGGATTACCGCAAATCTGCCATTGCTCCGGAAGTCATTTGGAGCGGCATCCCGGTCGAGGGAATGGTGCGGAGAGAGGGAACGCAGGAATACTTTGCAAGTGTTTATCCGATCTGGGAAGAGCATCAGATCCGCGGAAGCATCTCAATTGTGACGAGTCTCGTACAGTTTGAAAAACGGGAATCAGAGGCTCACATGACGCTGGAAGAGCGGGTGCGCCGCTTTGAACGGCAGGAGATCAAAAATACGTTGTTGCTGTACGGACGGGATATGGAAGGGAAGCAAAAAGCGGCAAAGGAACTCGGAATTTCGCTGGCAACGTTATACAATAAAATCAAAGAATAAGACAGAAGGAGAATGAAATGCCGGAATTTCTGCAGCTTTGGAGCTTTGTGGTATTTTCTGTCTTTGCTGTAACAGAACTCACATAAAAGAGGGATCATGATTTCTAAAATTTTAGAAATTACGATCCCTTTTGTAGTATCTGCCCGGATATCGCATTACAATGATCTCAGATCAAAGAAAGCGAGGCCATAGAACATGAAAAAAATCAGAATCGGAAGCGGCGCAGGCTATGCGGGAGACCGCATTGAGCCGGCAGTGGAGCTGATGGAAAAAGGAAATCTGGACTACATTATTTTCGAGTGTCTGGCGGAACGCACCGTTGCGATCGGGCAGCAGGACAAAGAGAAAGATCCGTCGAAGGGTTACAACCAGCTGCTCGACTACCGAATGGAAAAAATTCTCCCGCTGATGGCGAAAAACAAAGTAAAAGTTATTACCAATATGGGAGCTGCCAACCCGGTATCTGCTGCAGAACGGACGTGTGAAATTGCCAGAAAACTGGGTGTCGGTGGATTGAAAATTGCCTGTGTGACCGGCGATGATATTACAGACGAACTGGATAAGTATGAAAATGAAAAAGTGCTGGAGGATGGCACGCTGTTAAAAGAGAAAAAAGATGTTCTGATTTCTGCGAATGTCTATATGGGTGCGGAGGGCATCACAAAAGCGTTGGAAGAGGGTGCCAATCTTGTCATTACCGGTCGCGTTTCCGATCCTGCACTGACGATCGGACCGCTGGTACATGAGTTCGGATGGAACATTGACGACAACCCGGATCAGATGGGACAGGCGGTTCTGGCAGGCCATCTGCTGGAGTGTGCCGGACAGGTGACAGGCGGCTATTTTGCGGATCCGGGCTACAAGGATGTGCCGGATCTGTGGAAACTTGGATTCCCGCTCATTGAGATCGACGGGACAGGCGCATTTACCGTGACAAAAGTCGAGGGAAGTGGCGGACTGGTGAGCGTGGATACCTGTAAAGAGCAGATGATCTACGAAATCCACAACCCAAAGGCTTACCTGACCCCGGATGCAACAGCGGACTTTTCAAAGGTGACGTTCCGGCAGATCGGGGAAAACCAGGTTCGCGCCGAGCATGCGACAACGCATGGAAGACCGGAAACTTTGAAAGTGAGTGTCGGCTACAAGGACTGCTTCATCGGTGAGGGTGAAATTTCCTACGGCGGAAGCAACTGTGTGGCACGGGCGGAGCTGGCGGCAGAGATTCTGGAGAAGCGGATTGAACTGACAGGCATCGAGCTGGAAGAGTACCGTACTGATTTTATCGGATGCAATTCCCTGTATCGTGATGCAATTTCCAAGGAGATCGGAAGTGGAACTCTGTGTGAAGTGCGTCTCCGCGCCGCAGGCAGAACGAAAGACCGGAAAAATGCCGTTCTGCTGGCAAACGAGGTGGAGGCTCTCTATACCAACGGTCCCGCAGGAGGCGGCGGAGCAGTGAAACGGGTGTCTGAGATTGTCTCGGTCTGCTCAATTTTTGTGCCGCGCGATGCAGTAGAAGCAAAAGTTACATTCCGGGAGGTATAAGGCGATGAAATTAAAAGAGATTGCACATGCAAGAACAGGCGATAAGGGCGAGATCTCCAATATTTCGGTGATCCCGTATGATGAGAATAATTATGAAATGCTGAAAGAAAAAGTAACAGAAACACGCGTAGCAGAATACTTCCGCGAAATCTGCCACGGAAAAGTAACCCGCTACGAACTGGACGGAATCCATGCGCTGAACTTTGTCCTCGACAAGACACTCGGCGGCGGTGTTACAAGATCGCTGGCGTTGGATAAACATGGAAAGACACTCGGTATGGCACTGCTGGAAATGGAGGTTTAGGGCAATGGCAGAAGATTTTATGACGGCTGCGGTAAAACGCGTAGAAGCACAATTTGCGAAAAGCGGCGTTTCCGAAAGCTGTGCAGCATTTGAAAGAAAAGACAGCCAGATCGAGATGCGCGATGGTGTGAAGCTGCATACAATCTATTATTTTCCAAGGGAAGGCGGATCAGGAGAAAACAAGAAATATCCCGTCATCCTGACTCGTACCTGCTATCCGGGCAACGACCGTATTCACCGTGCCTACGGCGAGGGACTGGCGCGCAGGGGTTATGTGTATGTCTACCAGTATTGCCGCGGCAGAGAGCAGTCGGAAGGAAAATGGGAGCCAAACATTAATGAGCGGAACGATGGCATTGACACCATGGATTACCTTGTGGAGCAGCCATGGTGCGAAATCTTAGGCTACTGGGGCCATTCCTACACAAGCATGACCGGCTGGGCGTTCGCTGATGCCGCGGAGGGGAAAGTTGCCACAATGTTTCTGGAGGACTATGGAACGGATCGTTTTGTATCAGCCTACGAGAAGGGCTGCTTCCGCCACGATATCCTGACCGCATGGTCGATGGAAAATGCGGAAAAACCAGTGAATGCTGACTATCGCGAAAGCTGCCGTTATCTGCCGCAGATTGAAGTGGACGAGGCGCTGTGGGGACAGCGTGTTCCGTCCTACCGCGAATACATCACAAGCCCGAGCCGGATGCGGCACTCTGGCAGACGGGCTGGTGGAAACAGTTACGGGAAATTCCATCAAAAACGAAGGTTCCGATTTATCTTTTAAGCGGCTGGTACGATCATCACCACGGCAGCAGTATGAAAACGTGGGAGCGGCTGAACGCGGAAACAAAACAGCACAGCTGGCTCGAAATCGGCGCCTGGAACCACTTTTTCCAGATCTGCCTCGAGGGCAAAGAGGTGCTGCACCCGCAGAATGAAGAAATTCCAAAGATGCTGGAATGGTTTGAGCTGACGCTGAAACAAAAAGAAATCCCAACACAGCGGATCCGTGCCTATGAGATCGGCTCAGACCGTTGGATTGATAGCGTGTCCGACGGACTGGGAGAAGAAGAAACTGCGGGAAGCATGACGCTGTATCTGGATGAGAAAACACTGCGGGAAGACGCGCCGGAACGGGAAAAAACGAGAAACTACACGTTTGACCCGGCCACTCCCGTCGAGAGCATCGGCGGAGAAGCCCTTCTGCATACGATGCCGCAGATCGGCAGCCATCTTCAGCCGGAACCGGATTATCGTGAGGATGTCCTGAGCTTTGTATCAGAACCGCTGGAAGAAACTTTCACGCTGAACGGAAAAGCTTCCGTCCGTCTGTTCGTGGAAAGTGATTGCGAGGATACGGCATTTACCGCTAAAATCATGGAGGTAACGCCGGAAGGAAAAGCGTACAACATTCGTTCCTCGATTGCAACATTGGAGCAGGGAAAAACGGAGGCTGGAGCCTATGAACCGGGCAGCGTGGCAGAGGTACAGATTACTATGTGGAATATTGTATACACGATTCCAAAGGGTTCCCGCATTCGTGTAGATATTTCCTCTTCCGACTTTCCGCAGTACCATGTCCACAGCAATCAGAAAGGGCTGTGGTCGGAAAAAACGGAAAATAAAATTGCACATCAGACCATTCATATGGGCGGAAAAGCTGCTTCCTGCGTGATTTTGCCGCTGATGAAAAAACAGTGAGCCGTAACGGTAAGGCGAACATAGGAAAAATCAAAAAGAAAAAAGTAGCACAATCCATTCTTTTGTGATATAGTGAAAATACTATAGGTTTTGCGGTAAACCTAAAGAACGGCCCGCATCATAAAAACAAAATGAACAGGAGAAAAGCAATGGAGAAAAAGTGGTGGCACAAAACGGTTGGATACCAGATTTATCCGAAGAGTTTTCAGGATACCAACGGAGATGGAATCGGGGATCTGAAAGGCGTGATCCGTCATCTTGACAAAATAGAAAAGCTGGGAGCCAATGTCATCTGGCTCTGCCCGGTGTTTGCATCCCCGATGGTAGATAACGGATACGATATTTCCGATTACATGGATATCGACCCGTCGTTTGGAACGATGGAGGACATGAAGGAGCTGATCGCGGAGGCAAAAAAGCGCGGCATCCGCATCCTGATGGATCTCGTCGTGAATCATTCCTCTGACCGGCATGCGTGGTTTCAGGCGGCACTCAAAGATCCGTTTGGAAAGTACGGAAAGTATTATGTGTTCCGGGAAGGAAAAGACGGCAAAGAGCCGAACAACTGGCGGTCGATTTTCGGCGGCAGCGCATGGGAGAAAGTACCGGGATATGATAATCTGTATTACCTCCACATCTTCACAAAAGAGCAGCCGGATCTCAATTGGGAGAATCCCAAATTGCGGGAAGAAATTTATGAGATGATTTTAAAATGGATGGATCTGGGACTTGGCGGATTCCGTCTTGATGCGATCAGCCATCTGAAAAAGAATTATCAGTACACCAACCTTCCGCCGGATGGACCGGACGAGTACAATATGGCGTTCGAGTATTTCAACAATGTAGACGGTCTTGCCGATATCTTGTGTGAAATGAAGGAGCGCACCTTTGCACCGACCGATGCGCTGACGATCGGAGAGTACGATCACATGGGACTGGAGGATGTGGAGGATGTGATTGGGGAAAACGGCAGTTTCTCGTCCGTTTTCGATTTTTGTCACACCCTCGACAATGTGCGTAACCCGAAATGGGGCAATACCGTGGCGCTGTTTGACGATTATCGCGATCAGCTTTTTGCGGCACAGAAAATCGTGGATGGCCGCGGCATGCTCTGTAATTTCCTTGAAAATCATGACAAACCGCGCAGCATCGACCGGTTCCTGATGCCGGAGGATCAGAACCTCTACAGCGAAAAAATGCTTCCGGTCACTAATTTCTTCCTGCCGGGTATTGTGTTCCTGTATCAGGGACAGGAAATCGGCATGCGCGACGACCCGAAACAGTCCATTCAGGGATTCGTCGATAAACCGACCTTTGCTATTTACGACCGCCTGATTGCCGAAGGAAAAACGGATGCGGAAGCGCTCGAGCAGATCAACCGCGAGAGCCGCGAGCACAGCAGAACTCCGATGCAGTGGGATGCATCTGCTGAGGCGGGATTCACAACAGGTACACCGTGGTTCCCGGTGAATAAAAACTATACGGAACTGAACTATGAGGCCGAGGAAAAAGATCCTGATTCCCTGCTGTGGTTCTACCGCAAAATGGTGGCAGTAAGACGACGTGAAGATCTGGAAGAAACCTTCCTCTACGGAACGCTGATTCCGGAATACGAGACGGTGAGCGGCGTTCTGGCGTATCGCAGGAAGGATGAGAAGAATAATATTCTGATCCTTACTACTTCTCTTGCGGATGGCATTACATTGCCATTTACAGATACAATCGAAGAAGTACTTCTGAATAACTATGACACCTGCGAGGCAGGCGAGGAAACGATCCGTCTGCAGCCGTATCAGTGTCTGGTTCTGAAGGTGAAGGAATAATTGCAAAAACTAAAACAAAAACCGAAAAATCGGTCCCACAAAAGGAGAAGATCTTTTTGTGGGATCTTTTTTGTGGTACAATACAATAGAAAAAAATCTATTATGAGGTGTGGAATGGAAAGAGACAACAGAGACGAAGACATAATGATGAGAGGAACAAAACAGGAAATGCCGGGATTCCGTTTTCGGCTACTCCGGCCGGAGAAGAAACGGGAACTGTGGAATCCGGATTTTGAACTTTTATTTCTGCTTCGTGGGAGGGGAAGAGTCAGCTACGAGGACGGGGAAGTTCACAATCTCCCGATGGGATCTATCTTTGCGATCAACCGGTTTCAGATCTGTGACCTGGATCTGGACGAAGACGGACTTGCCCTGTCGCTCTGCGTTTCAGCGGAGACGATTGCTTCATTTCACATTAAGCTGCTGAAATGTGAAGTCAAATGTCAGTCGTTTTTTATATGGAAGATCAGCAGGAAAAATTTGACTTGATCCGGCGGGATATGGCACGGATCTTTCTTGAGATGTACAAGAATAATGAGGAACAACCGATCTATATGAAAAGCCGTGTGACGGCGCTTCTGGAGGATCTGCTTTCTTACTTTACATCCGGGGAAAAGGTGGAACAGGGCCGGGGCGGACGGGAACGCATTCAGCAGGCATCAGACTATATTCTGCAGCATTGCCGGGAAGAGATTACGCTGGAGGATATGGCGGATCATCTTTATCTGAGCCGTGCCTATATTTCACGGAGTTTTCCGCAGTATTTCGGTGTATCATTTCGGGAGTACGTGACGCAGGTGCGCCTGGCGCATGCCGTACAGGAAATGCACAGCGGCGCAACGCTGACGGAGATTGCCTATCACAATGGATTTGTCAATGAGACGGCGATGATCCGCGCATTCCGCAAATACCGCGGTATGACACCGAGCGAATACCGGAAGCAGATGGAATATACAGTAAAACAGCGTGAAAAGAAAGGAAAAGAGCGGGAAGAGGCGGCGGGAGACCATGATATTTTCCAGAGTCTCCTGCAGTATGCAGCGGTCACGGAGCAGGAGATTGAGACGACAAATGAGAGTGCCGTTTCCGTGACGGTGGCAGTAAACGGACGGAAACCAAGAGTGGCAGGCCACTGGAAGCGCGTGATCAATGCTGGCTATGCGGCAAGTGTGCTGAACCGCGAGGTGCAGGATGAGCTGGAACAGCTGGTGCAGGAGCTCGGCTATGAGCTGATCCGCGTAAAAGGAATTCTTGATGATGATATGTGCGTATTTCGGCGGAATATGTGGGGCGAGATTCAGTTCTGCTGGAACTATATTGATGAGGTGATCGATTTCATCCTTTCCACGGGAGCGAAGCCGTTGCTGGAATTCGGTCATATGCCGTTGCTGCTGGCAAAAACAGACCCGGGAAGAACGATGCGTCCGGCGCTAAGCAGCTCTCCGCGAGATCTGGCTGAGTGGCGCATGCTGATTAAAAACCTGATGGAACATCTAAGGGAACGGTATGGAATCAACCAGATGCGGCGCTGGATTTTCAACCCGTGGATCAGCGGAGACGTGATCACGATTGATGGAGGAGATGAGTTCTTTGGGACGTGGAAAGCATCGTACGAGGAGATGAAACGTGTGAGCCCGGATCTTGTAACATGTCTTTCCTTTGGTCTTGGACCGGAGGAACATCTCAAAGCCTTTATCGAAACTATGAAGGAAAAGGAATGTGTGCCGGAAATTTTTGCATTTCGCTCGTTTGGCACGGTGATCTATGGAGAGGAAGAGGAGAAAATGAATCTGATCCAGAACAACGAGAGCATCAATATGATTGTGAGCCGCGACCCGGATTTTCTGCGGAACCGCGGGGAGAAGGTAAAAGGTCTGCTGCAGAAGCTGGGCTTGGTGCACTGCCGGTTCTGGTGGATGAGTGCAGCAGCAACATCTGGCAGAGGGATCTGTGCAACGATACCTGTTATAAAGCGGCATGGCTGTTTAAAAATCTTCTGGAAAATGAAGAGGCGCTGCAGGGAATTGCGTATTTCTCGGTCAATGACCGTTTAGATGAAGTATTTCCGGCGCGGGAAACGTATCATGGAGGTTTTGGGCTGTTCACGATGAACGGCATTCCAAAGGCGGTCTGCACTGCGCTGCGGCTGCTCGGCAGAATGGGATCTCGTCTGGTGAAGCGTGGGGACGGCTATTTTATCAGCACGGAGCCGGAGAAAAACCAAAGCCAGATTTACCTGTACAACTATGTTCACTACGATATGCTGTACCGCTACCGCCATGCCGTGAATATTTCCCGCACGGACCGTTACCGCGTATTCAATATGGGGGAAATCCGGACCTTTTCAGTGAAGCTGACCGGACTGGAACCGGGAAAATATTGCCTGCGGCTGTATAAAGTGACGAAAGAGCACGGCAGCAGCTACGATGCGTGGGTGCGGATGGGAGCTCCGGAGCGGATGAACCGGATGGAGCGCGCGATGCTGTGCCACAGTGCGGACCCGGAATACCGTGTCTGGGAGCAGGAAACCGACCCGGAAGGCAGCCTCACGGTGCAGGAACGCCTGGAGCCGCACGAGACGGCGCTGATTGAGGTGGAGCAGATTCTGTAAAATCTTCAAAAAATTGCACTCGCGGTGGGAGAATACAGAGAAAGAGTGGAAAAAAAGCAACAATATAAGAAGATCTTGCGGTAATTCGAGTAGAAAAGGACGAAAATATTGTTTATACTGAAAACAACATAAATGCTAAATTCTACAGAAAAGAGGTATTTCAAAATGGGGAAAATATTTGATTACGATGGCGTGCCGGTGCTGCATACCACATCCGGCGATTTAAAAGGTTATTTTTATGACGGTGTTTACATTTACAAAGGAATTCCGTATGCATACGCAGACCGTTTCCAGATGCCGGTTCCGTCCAAATGGAATGGCGTAAAAGACGCAACAAACTATGGTTTTGTATGCCCGCTCCAGAATCAGGATACACCGAACGGCGAGCTTATGGTTCCGCACCGCTACTGGCCGCAGGATGAGCACTGCCAGTCCTTAAATATCTGGACAAACAAACTCGATCCGGAAGCCAAAAAACCGGTTCTCGTATGGTTCCACGGCGGTGGATACGCAGCGGGATCTTCCATTGAGCAGGTTGCGTATGACGGCGTCAGCATCGCAAAGAAAGGTGATTCGATTCTTGTTTCTGTCAACCACAGACTGAATATTTTAGGATATCTGGATCTGTCTCCGTTTGGAGAAAAATACAAAAACTCCGCAAACGCAGGCCACGCCGATATGGTGGCAGCCCTGCAGTGGGTACATGACAATATCGCCCTGTTCGGCGGCGATCCGGAGAATGTAACCATTTTCGGCCAGTCCGGCGGCGGAATGAAGGTGATTGACCTGATGCAGATTCCATCAGCAGACGGCCTGTTCCAGAAAGGCCTTGTCATGAGCGGTGTGATGGAAGGGGATCCGCTCGGCGCAGGAGAAAAAGATGGAACAGAGATTGTCACGGCAATGATGAAAGAGCTTGGCTTTGATGATGTGGCGCAGCTGGAAACCGTACCGTATCCGCAGCTTGCCGCAGCATATGCAAAGGTATCCCCGGCTATCGCACAGAATGGCGGCTACATCGGCGGCGGCCCGAAAAAGGGCGATTACTTCTGCGGAAATCCATTCGACGCAGGCTTCCGTGAGCATGCACATCAGATTCCGATGATGATCGGAACCGTATACGGCGAGTTCGCAACGTTTGCACCGGCAGCTTATGATAAGAACAAACTGACAGCGGAAGAGATTCTGGAAATCCTCAAAAAGGTTTATGGAGACAATGCCGAAAATGTTCTGGACGCTTTCAAAGAAGCATATCCGGAGAAGAACGGTGTAGATGTTCTTGCGATCGACCGCGCAATGCGTGAGCCTACCGTAAAACTTGCCAAACTGTTCGCAAAAGGCGGCGGCAAAGCATATCTCTACAACTTTGCCCTGGAATTCCCGTTCCAGAACGGCAAACCGGCATGGCACTGCTCCGACATTCCGTATTTCTTCGGCAATAGCGATCTCGTAGAAATCTGCGGAATCCCGGATGTCAGTGATAAACTGGAAAGCGAAATCTTTGGCGCCCTGCTCGCCTTTGCAAAGAACGGAACCCCGGATCACGAGGGACTTCCGCACTGGCCGGAAACAGAAGCAGAGGATGCGGATACCATGGTATTTGATAAAAAGACCGAAGTAAAACACAACTATGACGATAAAGTCTTTGCGGAAATCAACAAAGTTCTGAAGCCATGGAGCTTTATGGACATGATGACCGACAATATTCAGCATTAAAAAGAACGATTCGACGCGGCATAAGCGAAATCGGGATGGAGCTCTGAAATATTAAAAAATTAGAATAAAAAAACCGCCTGTTTGATTTGAAAAATAAAAAAATCAAACAGGCGGTTTTTTCTGAAAATTCGGTGCTTTCAATCACATCTAAAGTATTATTCTAACAGGGTCACGGAAGAAAAACCAGTAAAAAACAGATTGTACTGAAAAAAATACAATCTGTTTTGTTGACACACTTGAAAAAACATGATAATCTAGAAAATGCACTATTATGGCAAGATATGCCTAAAACCTTTTGTTCAGGCATGAGCGGTAATAAATATATTATAACACAAGGGGTGACAACGTCAATGGAGAAAACAGAATACGTCCGATACCTACCGGAAAAAGTATGCGAATGAGTTACCAGAGACAAAAAGAAGTATTGGAAATGCCCAACTTGATTGAAGTCCAGAAGGATTCCTATGACTGGTTCCTGAGAAGCGGACTCAAGGAAGTCTTTGATGACATTTCACCAATCTCCGACTACGGCGGACGGCTGAGCCTTGAATTCGTAGACTTTACACTGTGTGAAGATGACGTAAAATACTCAATCGAAGAGTGTAAACAGCGTGACGCTACTTATGCGGCACCGTTAAAGGTAAAAGTAAGATTATATAATAAGGAAAAAGACGAGATCACAGAGCACGAAATTTTCATGGGTGATCTGCCGTTGATGACAGCAACAGGAACATTCGTTATCAATGGTGCAGAGCGAGTAATCGTCAGCCAGCTGGTACGTTCCCCTGGTATTTATTACGGCATCGCACATGATAAGCTCGGAAAGAGACTGTTCTCCTGTACCGTAATCCCGAACCGTGGAGCATGGCTGGAGTACGAGACCGATTCCAACGACGTCTTCTATGTCCGCGTAGACCGTACCAGAAAAGTTCCGATCACAGTCCTCATCCGTGCACTTGGAGTAAGCTCCAATGCAGAGATCGTAGAGCTGTTCGGTGAAGAGCCGAAGATTCTTGCAAGCTTCACCAAAGATACTTCCACCAACTATCAGGAAGGTCTTCTCGAGCTGTACAAGAAAATTCGTCCGGGCGAGCCTCTCGCAGTAGAAAATGCAGAGAGCCTCATCATGAGCATGTTCTTTGACCCGCGTCGCTATGACCTGGCAAAGGTAGGCCGTTATAAATTCAACAAGAAACTTGCACTGCGCAGCCGTATCCGCAACCAGATCCTCGCTGAGGATGTTGTAGATCCGTCCACCGGTGAAATCCTTGCAGAAAAAGGCACCACCGTTACTCTGGAACTCGCAGACAAGATTCAGAACGCAGCAGTACCGTATGTATGGATTCAGACAGAGGAGAGAAACGTAAAAGTTCTTTCCAACTTAATGGTAGATCTGAAAGCATGGGTAGATGTTGACGAGGAAGAACTTGGCATCAACGAGAAAGTATACTATCCGGTTCTGGAAAAGATCCTGGAGGAAAATACCGATATCGAAGAGATCAAACAGGCGATCAAACGTGACATTCACGACCTGATTCCGAAACATATCACAAAGGAAGATATTTTCGCTTCCATCAACTACAACATGCATCTGGAATACGGCGCAGGAAATGCCGATGATATCGACCACCTGGCAACCGTAGAATCCGTGCCGTAGGTGAGCTGCTTCAGAACCAGTACCGCATCGGTCTGTCCCGTATGGAGCGTGTGGTACGTGAGCGTATGACAACACAGGACATCGACGGAATTTCTCCGCAGTCCCTGATCAATATCAAACCGGTTACAGCTGCAATCAAAGAGTTCTTCGGATCTTCCCAGCTGTCCCAGTTCATGGATCAGAATAACCCGCTTGGAGAGCTGACGCACAAGAGACGTCTTTCCGCCCTTGGACCTGGCGGTCTGTCCCGTGACCGTGCCGGATTCGAGGTTCGAGACGTTCACTACTCCCATTACGGAAGAATGTGCCCGATCGAGACTCCTGAGGGACCGAACATCGGTCTTATCAACTCTCTGGCATCGTATGCGCGCATCAACGAGTATGGCTTCGTTGAGGCTCCATACAGAAGAATTGACAAATCAGATCCGAAAAATCCGCGTGTTACAGACGAAGTAGTCTACATGACCGCAGATGAAGAGGATAATTACCATGTAGCACAGGCAAATGAGCCGCTGGATGCAGAAGGACACTTCATCAACAAGAACGTTTCCGGACGTTATCTGGATGAGACCCAGTCCTACGAGCCGCACATGTTTGATTACATGGACGTGTCTCCGAAGATGGTATTCTCCGTTGCTACGGCGCTGATCCCGTTCCTTCAGAACGACGATGCGAACCGTGCGCTGATGGGATCCAACATGCAGCGTCAGGCCGTACCGCTGATGATCACCGATGCTCCTGTAGTAGGAACCGGTATCGAAGCAAAAGCAGCCGTAGACTCCGGTGTCTGCGTCGTTGCAAAGAAAGCAGGAACCATTTCCTACTCCTGCTCCAACGAGATCCGCATGAACAATGATGACGGAACAAAAGATGTTTACCATCTGACCAAATTCATGCGAAGCAACCAGAGCAACTGCTACAACCAGAAACCGATCGTATTTAAAGGTGACCATGTAGAGGCCGGCGAAGTAATCGCAGACGGTCCGTCTACTTACCAGGGCGAGCTTGCACTTGGTAAAAACCCGCTGATCGGATTTATGACCTGGGAAGGATATAACTACGAGGACGCCGTTCTTCTTAGCGAGCGTCTGGTACAGGATGATGTTTACACTTCCATCCACATCGAGGAGTACGAGGCAGAGGCCCGTGACACCAAGCTTGGACCGGAAGAGATCACAAAAGACGTTCCGGGTGTCGGCGATGAAGCCTTAAAAGACCTGGACGAGCGTGGAATCATCCGCATCGGTGCAGAGGTACGTGCCGGTGATATTCTGGTCGGAAAAGTAACTCCGAAGGGAGAGACTGAGCTGACCGCAGAGGAGCGTCTGCTCCGTGCCATCTTTGGCGAGAAAGCAAGAGAAGTACGTGATACTTCCCTGAAAGTACCGCACGGTGAGTATGGTATCATCGTGGACGCCAAAGTATTTACCCGTGAAAACGGCGACGAACTTCTCCTGGAGTAAACCAGGCAGTCCGCATCTACATCGCACAGAAGAGAAAAATCTCTGTCGGCGATAAGATGGCTGGTCGTCACGGAAACAAGGGTGTCGTTTCCCGTGTACTTCCTGTAGAGGATATGCCGTTCCTGCCGAACGGACGTCCGCTGGACATCGTGCTGAACCCTCTGGGTGTGCCGTCCCGTATGAACATCGGACAGGTGCTGGAGATCCACCTGAGCCTTGCAGCAGCAGCTCTTGGATTCAACGTTTCCACTCCGATCTTCGACGGCGCAAACGAGAAAGATATTCAGGATACCCTGGAACTGGCAAACGATTATGTAAACATGGAATGGGATGCATTCTCCGAGAAATATAAAGATATTCTGCTTCCGGAAGTATATCAGTATCTGGAAGAGCATCTGGATCACAGAGAACTGTGGAAGGGTGTTGATATCGCAAGAGACGGTAAGGTACAGCTCCGCGACGGACGTACCGGTGAGCCGTTCGATGGAAGAACGACAATCGGACACATGCATTACCTGAAACTGCATCACCTGGTAGACGATAAGATTCATGCCCGTTCTACCGGCCATACTCCCTCGTTACACAGCAGCCTCTGGGTGGTAAAGCTCAGTTCGGTGGACAGCGTTTCGGAGAGATGGAGGTTTGGGCTCTTGAGGCGTACGGTGCATCCTACACGCTGCAGGAGATCCTGACTGTGAAGTCTGACGATGTGGTTGGCCGTGTGAAGACATACGAAGCATCATCAAGGGCGACAATATTCCGGAGCCTGGTATTCCGGAATCCTTCAAAGTATTGTTGAAAGAGCTGCAGTCCCTGGCACTCGATGTCCGCGTACTGCGTGATGACAATACCGAAGTTAAAATTATGGAATCAGTTGATTACGGTGATACCAATCTGAACCACATCATCGAGGGAGACCGTTACTCTGACAGAGAAGACGAGAGATTTGGTGACTATGGATTCTCCAAGAAAGAGTTCGACGGAGAAGAAATGGTAGATGTGGAAGAGGATGAAGAAGAAGACTCTTATCTCGATCTGGACGAAAGCTCAGACGACGATATGTAATTTGATGACGATTCAGAGCCCGGCGAAATCGAGCTGAGGCTCTGAAGAGTTGCGTAACTTGTAGATCTTGCTTTGCGAGGAAAGGGGTAATCAAATGCCAGAAACAGCAAAAAAAGAAAATTACCAGATGAGCTTTGATGCCATCAAAATAGGACTTGCCTCCCCGGAGAAAATCCGGGAGTGGTCCCATGGCGAGGTAAAAAAACCGGAGACCATCAACTACAGAACGCTGAAACCGGAAAAAGACGGTCTGTTCTGTGAAAGAATCTTCGGACCAAGCAAAGACTGGGAGTGCCATTGCGGTAAATATAAGAAAATTCGCTACAAAGGCGTAATCTGCGACCGATGCGGCGTAGAAGTAACAAAATCCAGTGTGCGCCGTGAGCGTATGGGACACATTGAGCTGGCAGCTCCGGTATCCCACATCTGGTATTTCAAAGGAATTCCGTCCCGTATGGGACTGATCCTGGATCTGTCTCCGAGAACTCTGGAAAAGGTTCTGTATTTCGCAAACTACATCGTTCTTGATGCAGGCGATACCAAATTACAGTACAAACAGGTTCTGACCGAGAAAGAATACCAGGATGCCAGAGAGGAGTTCGGAAACAGCTTCCGTGCAGGTATGGGTGCGGAATCCATCAAAGAGCTTCTGATGGCAATCGATCTGGAAAAAGAGTCTGCTGAATTAAAGGCAGGTCTTAAAGATTCTACCGGACAGAAGAGAGCCCGCATCATCAAGAGACTTGAGGTTGTTGAGGCATTCCGTGAGTCCGGAAACCGTCCGGAGTGGATGATTCTTGATGCGGTTCCGGTTATTCCGCCGGATCTGCGTCCTATGGTACAGCTTGACGGAGGACGTTTTGCAACATCCGACCTGAATGATCTGTACCGCCGTATCATCAACCGTAACAACCGTCTGAAGAGACTGCTGGAGCTCGGTGCACCGGATATCATCGTGCGCAACGAGAAACGTATGCTCCAGGAGGCAGTTGATGCCTGATCGACAACGGCCGCCGCGGCCGTCCGGTAACCGGTCCTGGAAACCGTCCTCTGAAATCTCTGTCCGACATGCTGAAAGGTAAATCCGGCCGTTTCCGTCAGAACCTTCTTGGTAAACGTGTTGACTACTCCGGCCGTTCTGTTATCGTCGTAGGACCGGAACTGAAGATTTACCAGTGCGGTCTGCCGAAAGAAATGGCAATCGAGCTGTTTAAACCGTTCGTTATGAAAGAGCTGGTTTCCAACGGCACTGCACATAACATCAAAAATGCAAAGAAAATGGTCGAGAAACTCGAGCCGCAGGTATGGGACGTTCTCGAGGACGTCATCAAAGAGCATCCGGTTATGCTGAACCGTGCCCCTACCCTGCATCGTCTGGGTATCCAGGCGTTCGAGCCGATTCTGGTAGAAGGTAAAGCGATTAAGCTGCACCCGCTGGTTTGTACCGCATTCAACGCCGACTTCGACGGTGACCAGATGGCTGTCCATCTGCCGCTGTCTGTAGAAGCGCAGGCAGAGTGCCGTTTCATGCTTCTTTCTCCGAACAACCTGCTGAAACCGTCCGATGGTGGTCCGGTAGCCGTTCCTTCCCAGGATATGGTTCTTGGTATCTACTATCTGACACAGGAGCGTCCGGGCGAGAAGGGCGAAGGAAGCTTCTTCCGCGATATGAACGAAGCATCCTGGCATACGAGAACGGATACATTACCCTGCAGACCAAGATTACCATCCGCTGCGAAAAAGAGATGGAAGATGGTACTGTAATGCAGCAGAACGTAAGCTCCACACTCGGAAGATTCCTCTTCAATGAGATTCTGCCGCAGGATCTGGGATACGTAGACCGTACGGTTCCGGGTAACGAGCTTGCGCTTGAGGTTGATTTCCTCGTTGCAAAGAAACAGCTGAAACAGATTCTGGAAAAAGTCATCAATACACACGGAGCTACCAAGACCGCAGAGGTTCTGGACTATATCAAGGCAACCGGATATAAATACTCCACCGTGCAGCCATGACCGTATCCATTTCCGATATGACCGTGCCGCCGCAGAAACCGGAGATGCTCGCCGAAGCACAGGCAACGGTAGACAAGATTACAAGAAACTTCAAACGTGGTCTGATTACAGACGAAGAGCGTTACAAAGAGGTTGTAGATACCTGGAAGAAGACCGACGATGCGCTGACAAAAGCATTGCTCGACGGACTGGATAAATACAATAACATCTTCATGATGGCTGACTCCGGAGCCCGTGGTTCCGATAAGCAGATCAAACAGCTGGCTGGTATGCGAGGACTGATGGCCGATACAACCGGACACACCATCGAGCTGCCGATCAAGTCAAACTTCCGTGAAGGTCTTCAGGTACTGGAATACTTCATGTCCGCACATGGAGCACGAAAAGGTATGTCCGATACCGCGCTTCGTACCGCCGACTCTGGTTACCTGACCCGTCGTCTGGTAGACGTTTCTCAGGACCTGATCATCCGTGAAATCGACTGTGCCGAGGGCAAGGACGAAATTCCGGGTATGTGGGTCAGCGAGTTCACAGACGGAAAAGAGCAGATCGAGAGTCTGCAGGATCGTATCACAGGCCGTTTCTCCTGCGAGACGATCAAAGACAAGGACGGCAACGTCATTGTAAAAGCAAACCATATGATCACCCCGAAACGTGCTGCCCGTGTCATCAAAGACGGCATCAACGAGAACGGTGAGCATTATACAAAAGTAAAAATCCGTACCATTCTTACCTGCCGTTCCGGTAACGGAATCTGCGCAAAATGCTATGGTGCCAACATGGCAACCGGCGAGGCAGTACAGGTTGGTGAGTCTGTCGGAATTATCGCAGCACAGTCGATCGGTGAGCCTGGTACACAGCTGACCATGCGTACCTTCCATACCGGTGGTGTTGCCGGTGGAGATATCACACAGGGTCTTCCTCGTGTCGAGGAGCTTTTCGAGGCAAGAAAGCCGAAAGGACTTGCCATCATCACCGAAATCGCCGGTGTTGCACAGATCAAAGACACCAAGAAGAAACGCGAAATCGTTGTTACCAATCCGGAAGACGGCGTATCCAAGACATACCTGATCCCTTACGGATCCCGTATTAAGATCGCAGACGGAACAGTTCTGGAAGCCGGAGACGAGCTGACCGAGGGTTCTGTCAACCCGCATGATATCCTGAAGATCAAAGGTGTACGTGCCGTTCAGGATTACATGATCCGCGAGGTACAGCGAGTTTACCGTCTGCAGGGTGTAGAAATCAACGATAAGCATATCGAGGTTATCGTTCGCCAGATGCTGAAGAAGATCCGCATCGAGGAAAACGGAGATACCGAATTCCTTCCGGGCGACATGGTAGACTTCCTGGATTACGACGAGACCAACAAAGCTCTGATCGCAGAAGGCAAAGAGCCGGCAGAAGGAAAACAGGTACTGCTTGGTATCACCAAAGCATCCCTGGCATCCGATTCCTTCCTGTCCGCAGCATCCTTCCAGGAGACCACCAAGGTTCTGACCGACGCTGCTATCAAGGGTAAGGTTGACCATCTGGTAGGCCTGAAAGAGAACGTTATCATCGGTAAACCGATCCCGGCCGGTACCGGTATGAAGTGCTACAGCAACATTCATCTGAATACCGACAGCATGATCGAGGAAGAAGAGGACGAGGATCTGATTCTGACCGAAGATCTTGAGGACGATGCTCCGGCAGCTCCGATGGCAGAAGCTCCGGTTGAAGAGCCGTCAGCTGAAGAGGAAGAGCCGATGCTCGACTTCGACTTTGAGGAAATGATTCCGTCAAAGGATGATACCGAGGAGTAAACCCTTCAACAAATAATAGCAAGGATTCTCCCACCTCTATAGGTGGTGAGATGAATTGCAAATAAGAAAGTTAACGGCAGTGGCGGGCGGAGAGAAATCGGTATCCCCCACTGACATGAGGCAAACCACAGTCAGCATTCTGCTGACATGTCAGACTCTGTGAAATTACCGACTGTGGATTGAAACAAGGTTAAAAAATAAATATGTCATTTGTGAAAAGCAGAGAATTTTCGGTTCGCCGGGGTCTCTGCTTTCCTTGTGTTTTCGGGAGCATTTTGTTACAATGGAGACAGAAAAGAGGGAAGCCTATGTGGATAAAAAAATTACCTGGCATCGTGGCAAATGCGGCGGTACTGATTCTGGATATATTTGTGATTCTGATGATTGCAGCGCTGTTTCTCCACCAGCAAACGGCGGGAGAGCGTGTGAAAGAGACGATTACGCGTTTTTCCACGACATCGGAGGAGTATTATTCCGAGGGAGAGGCATACAGCCAGAAGAGCGACCGTGCATACGTATGCGGTGAAAGAACAGTCTAAATAAGAGGAAAAGATGAGGTAAACTATGCTCCAGAAGTGGAAAAGAAAAGGAAAAAGATTCCGCCATGTGGAAAAAGACGGAGAAGAGACGACGGAGCTTTCTGTGAAAATACAGGCGGCAAAATTTCGTGATCTGCCGATGAGTCTGCGGATTCTGATCGTGAATCTCAGTCTGTTTCTGATTCTGTGCGCCGTATTTTTTATGGCAGGCGCGTATCTGTATGCGCCGCAGGCGGCAGGACGGAATTACGTGGAAGCATGCCTGGCAGGAGACTGGAACAGTGCATACGATGTATGCCAGTTCCCGGACAGCACGTTTCTGTCGCGGAAGAACTACGTCAATGCAATGACCTGGAAAGCAAAACAGGACGGCACTGACGGGCAGGAAACACCGGAGATCAAGAGCTTTTCATGCGCAGAAAACAGAATCTTGAGACCGGGGAAAACAGGATTTATACTGTGCGGTACACGTTAAAAGGCATGAGCGACTCGCAGGAAGAAACATTGGAGATCGCCGTCGGGGATACCGTAAAATGGAACTTCAAAGAGTGGTACGTTGTGCCGAAAGACAGCTGCGTGACGGATGTCGAAATCACCGTCCCGGCGGATGCCTCGTTCTATCTGGACGGCGTGCAGGTCGGGAAAAAGTATTTAAAAGAGACAGCAGATAACGTCAGCATCTACAAAATCCCGTATCTCTTCCTCGGCGGCCACACCATTGAACTGACCGAAAAACAGAAAGACCCATACCGCGAGATCGTCCTCGTGCAGGACAACAGCAGCATGGAATTCCTGCCGGATTTAAAACTCAACGATTCCACCGGCAAAACCATCGCCGACCGCGCAGAAGAGTCCCTGGACAAGGTATTCACAGCCGCAGCCGCCGGAAAATCCTTCAGCACCATCAAAAATGAATTTTCCGCCGACACCGCCGTACAGAAAACCGCCAAAGAACAGTACCAGCAGCTCTGCGATGCCTACCTGAACAGCGACACCAACACCGGAATCACCAGCATCACCGTGAGCAGCGTCTCCACAACCGTAACCAACGAATCCAACCAGATGAAGATCGAAACCAACGTGACCGCTGCGATCGAGCGACGAACCCGTTTCCTCCATTTCTTCCGCAAAACCAAAATAGAGACCGTCACCTGGAAACTCGAGTCCGTTGTGACGCTGGAAAACGAAAAATGGGTGATGGGCAGCGATTTCCTGACTAAAATAGGACATGAGGCATAAGGTGTTTGCTTCCGTTGTTCTGGCAACGTTAAAACTTTGCAGTTACTCTTAAGCAGAGAGGATAATCAGGCTGGACAGGTGAAAGACCTGTGATTTGGTGGCAAAGCACCAGAAAGAAACCAGGTTTTTTAAAAGAGAGTGACAAAGAGTGATTTTGTATCCGCTTTTACCATGGGTGCAGAGTCACTCTTTTTTTGTGACAAGATGTTAAGAAACGATAAACATTAATTTACCAGAAGTGGAAAAATGTAAGAATTTGTGCCTTGCATCTTAGGTCAGATCACGTTATGATAGTAAGTAGAAAAATGTCGAAAAACGTTTGTGTTACGATGGAAGAAAGTTCCGCAAAGGGGCGGGACGATGGAGTATAAACAGATCATATGGAAAGAAAATCATTGAAACAGAGAAGAAAGCAGATGCGCCGCAGACAGATGATGCAGAAAGTATCACGGATTTCCCTGTGTGTGGTAATCGGCCTTCTTTTTCTTGCGCTTATCTGGAAATTTGCGGGAGCGCAGCTTGCGAAAAAAGGAATTGTACTGAGTAATGACACAGCCGCAAAGACGGTGAGCGAGACGGCGCCGGAGGCGGAGGACGGATCGGGAAATGCGGGAATTAAGAAGCTTGCGGAGACCACGCCGCCGAATGAGACGCGGGATGGCAGTACAGCTCGTCGCTGGTGGTACGCAACGGATGCCACAACGTACTACGTCAACGGCTGGGCAGATATCGACGGAAACCAGTACCATTTTGATTCCAATGGTTACATGGCGACCGGCTGGAAAGCGATCGGCGGAAAAGGCTGTTACTTTGATGACCAGGGTGTTTACCAGCCAGACCGCAACGGCTCGATGATGGTAGCCCTGACCTTTGATGACGGCCCAGGCGTCTATACCAGCACGCTTCTCGATACGCTGGAGCAGTACGGGGCACAGGCGACGTTCTTTATGCTCGGCAGCAATGTGGAAAAATACGGTGCAGATGTGATCCCGCGCATGGCGGCGATCGGCTGTGAGCTTGGAAACCACTCCTATGCGCATCCGAATATGAAAGAACTGAGCACCGACGACGGCCTTGCCCAGTTCCAGATGACGGATGATCTGATCGCCCAGTACAACAACGGACAGGGTGCAACTGTCATCCGTTTCCCGTATGGAAACAGCACCGATGAACTGCTCGCATCTATCGGCCGCCCGAGCATCATGTGGGATGTCGATACCCTGGACTGGCAGACAAAAAATGTACAGGCAAACATCAGCGCCGTTCTCGACAGTGTAAGCCCGGGAGACATTATCCTGATGCATGATATCCACGAGACGACCGTAGAATCGTGTGCAACGATCGTGCCGGAGCTGATCAACCGCGGGTATGAGCTTGTCACGATTCATACTCTTGCAGCGGCAAACGGCGTGGATCTTGCAGCGGGAGAGACGTATTACGGCTTCCATGGCGGAACGACAAACGAATAGAAAACAGAATAGAAAAACGACAAAGAACCGCCGGTTTACTCTCAAATCAAGAGTGAACCGGCGGTTCTTATGTCATTTTATGAAAATTTATTTCATTGCCGCTCTCTTACGAAGTCTGGAATCCAGCTCTTTCTTACGGATACGTAAGGAAACCGGAGTAACCTCAAGAAGCTCGTCCTTGTCGATGAAGTCCAGAGCCTGCTCCAGGGAAAGGATTCTCGGCGGAGTCAGACGCAGTGCCTCGTCGGAAGAAGAAGTACGGGTGTTGGTCAGGTGCTTCGTCTTGCAGACGTTCAGCTCGATATCCTCGGCCTTACCGTTCTGTCCGATAACCATACCGGCGTAAACCTTCTCGCCAGGTCCGATGAACAGAGTACCGCGCTCCTGTGCGGAGTACAGACCGTAGGTAACGGACTCGCCTGCCTCGAAAGCAATCAGGGAACCCTGTTTGCGGTATTCAATGTCGCCCTTGTACGGTGCGTAATCTTCAAACTCGGTGTTCAGGATACCAGTTCCTTTGGTGGAGGTCATGAAGATTCCACGGAAACCAATCAGGCCTCGTGCCGGGATTTCGAACTCCAGACGGGTGGAACCATCGCTTGCGCGGCTCATGCCGTGAAGCTCGCCTTTACGCTCGCTGAGGAGCTGGATGACAGTACCGGAGAACTCGTCCGGAACGTCAACGTATGCGATTTCCATTGGCTCGAGTTTGCGTCCGCGCTCGTCCTCTTTGTAGATAACCTCTGCCTTACTTACTGCGAACTCATATCCCTCACGGCGCATGTTTTCGATCAGGACGGACAGATGCAGCTCACCACGGCCGGAAACCTTGAAGCAGTCTGCGGAATCAGTCTCCTCGACGCGGAGAGAAACGTCAGTATTCAGCTCACGCATCAGACGGTCACGCAGGTGGCGGGAAGTTACGTATTTACCTTCTTTACCGGCCAGCGGGCTGTCGTTTACGATGAAGTTCATGGAAATAGTCGGCTCGGAGATTTTCTGGAACGGGATGGAAACCGGGTTGTCCAGATCGCCGCAGAGAGTATCTCCGATGTGGATATCCGGGATACCGGAAACAGCAACGATAGAACCGATGCCTGCCTCAGTAACCTCTACTTTTTTCAGTCCGTCAAATTCATACAGTTTGCTGACCTTTACTTTTTTCTTCTTGGTCAGATCGTGGTGGTTGACCAGCATAACGTCCTGGTTCACGCGGATCGTTCCGTTTTCAACTTTGCCGACACCGATACGTCCAACGTATTCGTTGTAGTCGATGGTACTGATCAGAAGCTGTGTGCCAGCTTCCGGATCGCCGGTCGGAGCCGGGATGTATTTCAGGATGGTCGTCGAACAGAGGAGTCATATCCTTCGGGGTATCGTTCAGATCGAGTACCGCATGACCCATCTTTGCGGATGCGTACAGAAACGGACAGTCAAGCTGTTCGTCAGATGCATCGAGGTCCATCAGAAGCTCGAGCACTTCGTCGATAACTTCATCCGGGCGTGCTTCCGGGCGGTCGATCTTGTTGATGCAGACGATAACGGACAGATCCAGCTCGAGTGCTTTTTTCAGCACGAATTTGGTCTGCGGCATAGCGCCCTCGAATGCGTCTACAACCAGAATAACGCCGTCTACCATTTTCAGAACTCGCTCAACCTCGCCGCCGAAGTCCGCATGGCCTGGGGTGTCGATGATGTTGATTTTCGTTCCTTTGTAGTAAACTGCTGTATTTTTGGAAAGAATGGTGATTCCACGCTCACGCTCGATATCGTTCGAGTCCATGACACGTTCCTGAACCTCCTGATTGGCACGGAAAACGCCGCTCTGTTTCAGAAGCTCGTCTACCAGTGTAGTTTTACCATGATCGACATGGGCGATGATGGCAACGTTTCTTACATCTTCTCTCGTTGTTTTCATTTCTTCATTCCTCTTCCTATGGGTTGACCCTGCCGGGTTCAATTTTTCAAAATTTCAAGCCGGCCGGGAATGTTTATCACAGCACAAAGGCAGGTGCCTTGCCGTTTTGTCTCTGCTGGATGCCTGCCTATCTGAACTATTATAGCACAGAACAGAGAAAAAAAACAGGGAAGATGTGACATTTTTTGTATTGCAATGGTAGAAAATACGAAGCATGTGGTGCGGTTTTTACAGAAACATATACAAAAAATTGGGCAGAATGCTGATTTGAATAGAAATAAAAAAATCTGGAAAAAAGTGGTTCTGAAAAAGAAATGTGGTTCATACATTAGGATTATAGATCAGCAAAGTACCGATCAGAAATCAATATTCAGAAAGAAAAGACAAAGGAAGGGGATTTTCATTATGGCAGACAAGATGATTGAAAACAATCAGGTGGTTATCATGGGAGAGATTGTCTCCCCGTTTACATTCAGCCATCAGGTATTCGGAGAGGGCTTTTACCTCGTCGATGTGATGGTCAAGCGGTTGAGTGAATCGCAGGACATCATTCCGGTGATGGTCTCCGAGCGGCTGGTGGACGTATCACAGGATTACCAGGGTGAGTGGATCTGCATCAGCGGTCAGTTTCGGTCCTACAACCGCCACGAGGAGAAGAAGAACCGTCTGGTACTCTCCGTATTTGCGCGGGAATTAAGCTTCGTGGAGGAAGAGGACGATTCCGTCAAATCCAACCAGATTTACCTCGATGGATACATATGTAAACCGCCGGTCTACCGGAAAACACCTCTGGGAAGAGAGATCGCCGACCTTCTGATCGCGGTCAACCGTCCGTATGGAAAATCAGATTATATCCCGTGCATCTGCTGGGGACGGAATGCGCGGTATGCCTCTGCGTTTGCCGTGGGCGGCCACGTTCTCATCTGGGGACGGATCCAGAGCCGGGAATATATGAAGCGGCTGAGCGAGACGGAAATGGAAAAGCGGACCGCGTATGAGGTTTCGGTGAGCAAGCTGGAATATAGTGAGAGTTAAAGCGCGATCCGCTGTTGACAAGAAAATTTAATGATGCTATAGTAAAAGCAGAACTGAAGTGGATAGAGGTCGCATTACTTCAAGAGTACCTTTTCGGATGCCTCAGCAGCAAAAGAAGAAGAGGAAAAGGGAAGAATGCCGAAGGACATCCGGCGCTGAACCGGTATGCTCCTGGGCGCAGGTTGAAAAAATCTGCGACTGTCATCGAGAGATGGAGAGCTATCTGATCATAGATACTGCGTATGTGTGAATTTGGAGGCGATCTTATCTGGGATGAGGCGCCTCTTTTTTAAACGGAAGTGAAATTTTCCGTGGGAGATAAGCTCCGGCGACTGATTTCTTATGGTTTTATCTGACACAACATACAGGAGGAAAAGAGAATGTCTATTTTTAAAGGTGCAGCTGTTGCAATTATCACACCGATGACCGAAACACAGGAAGTGAATTACGAAAAACTCGGAGAACTGATTGAGGAGCAGATCGCCGGCGGAACCGACGCCATCGTTATCTGCGGAACCACCGGTGAGGCTTCGACCCTGTCCCATGAGGAGCATCTGGATGCCATCAAATATACCGTGGAAAAAGTAAATCACAGAATCCCGGTAATTGCAGGAACCGGCTCCAACAGCACGGAGACAGCAATTTATCTGTCTCAGGAAGCAGAAAAATACGGCGTGGACGGACTTCTTCTCGTTTCTCCGTATTACAATAAAGCAACACAGAAGGGCCTGATTGCACACTTTACCGCAATCGCAGACAGCGTCAAAGTGCCGGTCATCCTTTACAACATTCAGGGCAGAACCGGCGTAAACATTGCACCGGAAACGATCGTCTATCTGTTCAACAACGTTGAGAATATCGTTGCAGTCAAAGAGGCTTCCGGAAACATTTCCCAGGTCGCAAAAATTATGCAGCTGACCGATGGAAAGATCGATCTGTACTCCGGAAACGACGATCAGGTTGTGCCGATCCTTTCCCTTGGCGGAAGCGGTGTAATCTCCGTTCTTTCCAACGTAGCACCGCGTGAGACCCACGACATGGTACAGAAATTCCTCGACGGCGATGTGGCCGGATCCAGAGAAATCCAGCTGAGAGCACTGCCGCTCATCGATGCGCTGTTCTGCGAAGTAAACCCGATTCCGGTAAAAGCAGCGCTGAACCTGATGGGCAAAGAGGTTGGCCCGCTTCGTCTGCCGCTGACCGAGATGGAGCCGCAGAACCAGGAGCGCCTGGCAAAGGCTATGAAAGATTTTGGAATCAAACTGGCTTAAGTTAAGAATACACGAAGTAAAGAAGGAAAAAGACAATGGTTAAAATTATTATGCATGGCTGCAACGGCCATATGGGACAGGTCATCACCGGCCTGGTAAAAGAAGATGCAAATGCAGAAATCATAGCCGGAATCGATATGAACGACAACGGCCAGAACGATTATCCGGTATTCAAAAGCCTGGCAGAATGCGATGTTCCGGCAGACGTAGTCGTTGACTTTTCTTCCTACAAGGCAGCCGACGCACTGCTCGATGCCTGCAAGGAGAAAAACTTCCACTCGTCCTCTGCACCACAGGCCTCACCGAGGATCAGCTCAAAAAAGTGCAGGAGACCAGCAAAGAAATCCCGGTTCTCCGCTCTGCAAATATGTCCCTTGGTGTGAATACGCTGATGAAACTGGTACAGGCAGCTGCAAAAGTGCTTGCCGAAGCAGGCTTTGATATGGAGATCGTGGAGAAACACCACAAACTGAAATGCGACGCTCCAAGCGGAACCGCCATCGCCCTGGCTGACAGCCTGAATGAGGCAATGGACAACCAGTACACTATGTTTATGACAGAAGCCAGCGCCACGAGCAGCGTGATCCGAAGGAAATCGGAATCTCTGCCGTACGCGGCGGCACGATCGTCGGCGACCACGATGTCATCTTCGCAGGACCGGACGAGGTTGTTATCCTTTCCCACAGGGCATATTCCAAAGGAGTTTTCGGAAAAGGAGCTGTAGAGGCTGCAAAATTCCTGGCTGGAAAACCGGCTGGCATGTATGACATGCAGGATGTCATTGCTGCGAAATAAGGCAGAAACAGGGAAAAAGTGAATAGAAACCAGAAAGTGCGCAACGAAAATGCGAAACGTTGCGCACTTTTTCTTTTCTTACAACGGGATTTTCGGAATTGAGGAAGTTATTTTGCAGAATATTTGGCAGAATACACAAGAAAAAATACGGAATATCAAAAGAGAACGTGAAAATCGCAAACGGTAATGGAAAAATCAATGCGCAACAAGGTAAAACGCTAAAGTTGCGCATTTTGCACAAAAAATAGTAAAACAGTATATTTCGACAAGAAATATCTTATAAAAACTGCGAATTGTAAACAATATGCCGAAATGATATGATAATGGCACAAAGAAAAATAAAGAGTTGAGCAACAAAAAAGTTGCGCAAACAAGAAAGGGAATGAGAAGATGAAAAAGAATGGTTGGAAAGGGTTTTGCAAAAAGCTCTACAAGTACCGGGTATTTCTTCTGATGCTTGCACCGGCAGTAATTTATACCCTGATTTTTTCCTACTACCCGATGACAGGAATTGTAATGGCATTCAAAAAATACTCCTACGCAGGAGGTATCTGGGGAAGCCCGTGGAACGGATTTGATAACTTCAAGTTCTTCTTTAAATCAGGACAGGCCGGACTCGTTACCAGAAATACCGTGCTGTATAATCTGGCATTTATTGCGATCAACACGACGATGCAGATTGCCGTTGCCGTGCTTCTGACCGAGATCCGCAACAAACATTACCGTAAGATCACACAGTCGCTGATGTTTCTGCCGTATTTCATTTCCTGGGTTATCGTAGGAGTTATGGCATTCAATATTTTCAGTTCCGACTACGGTTTTCTAAACCGACTGATTGAAACCTTCGGTGGAACACCAATCAAGTTTTACACGACACCAAAGGCATGGCCGTTTATCCTTGTCTTCTTTAATGTATGGAAGGGAATCGGATACGGTTCTGTTATGTACCTGGCAGCGATTATGGGAATTGACACTTCGATTTATGAAGCAGCCGCATCGACGGAGCAAACGTGTTCCAGCGAATTTTCAAAGTAACAATCCCGATGATCATGCCGACCACAATCATCCTGCTTCTGCTATCCGTCGGAGGCATCTTCAAAGGAAACTTTGATATGTTCTACAACCTGGTTGGAAGTAACGGTCTTCTGTACAACTACACCGATGTAATTGATACCCTGACGTTCCGTGCCTTAATCAGCAGCAACGACTTCGGAATGTCCGCAGCTGTTGGTCTGTATCAGTCGGTACTGTGCTTTATCACTGTCGTAATCGTAAACAAACTGGTTGGTCTTTATGATAAAGACTACACCTTATTCTAGGAGGGATGAAAAGTGGGATCTTCCAGTCATACAAGTAAAATCAAAAGAGGAAAAGATGCGGTTGCACTTGATATCATCGCGTACGGATTCTGCGGAATCATCGCGCTGGTCTGCCTCGTTCCTTTCATCATGATCGTATCCGGCTCGTTTTCTTCGGAATCGGCCATTATCCAGAACGGTTTCAGCCTTCTGCCGCAGGATTTCAGCCTGGAGGCATACAAAACCGTATTTAAAGATCCTATGGTTGTCTTCCGCGCATACGGCACGACCATCGGTCTGACCATCGTCGGAACGGTACTTGGTCTGCTGCTGCAGACTATGACAGCTTATGTACTGTCACGTAAGGAGTTTGAGTGGAGAAATCAGTTTTCGTTTTTCTTCTACTTTACCACTTTGTTTTCCGGCGGTCTTGTTCCGTACTACGTACTGATGACACAGACCCTGAATCTGCGGGACAGCTACCTTGCACTGCTCCTTCCGCTGCTGTTCAGCGTATACAACCTTCTGATCATGAAGAGTTACATCGTGGGACTTCCGGATTCTCTGATTGAAGCGGCCAAGATTGATGGCTGCGGCGAGTTCCGTATTCTGTTCCGGATTGTAATGCCGCTGATCAAACCGGCACTTGCTACCGTGGGCCTCTTCATTGCATTGGCTTATTGGAATGACTGGTACAATGCGATGCTGTATATCAAAGACACGAACAAGTATCCGCTGCAGTATTTCCTGTATCAGCAGGTTAATGATATTGAGGCATATAAAAAGCTTCTTGCAAACAACGCCGCAGGCTCTGCCGTCAGCGCAATCTCATTGCCGACCCAGTCCCTGAAAATGGCACTTACCATTGTAGTAACCGGCCCGATCGTTCTGGCATATCCGCTGGTACAGAAATACTTTGTACAGGGTATCACAATCGGAGCAGTCAAAGGCTGATACAAATCATGTTAATTTAACTGAATCAAGTAAGTCCCCTGTTTCCATTGCGAAAAGCAATAAGCAGGCGGGTGGGGACTTGCTTGTATCAGGAGGAGTGCAAGCTCCTTCTGATAAACTGCGGAGCAGTTATTCGGTTATGAGCAAGTAGCAAAGCGGATTGCGAATATCCGCTTGAATTACACATTATATTTATGAAGGAGGTTCTTTATAAAAAAGAGCACAAAAAAACTGGTATCTGTATTACTTGCATCCGCAATGGCAGCCGGTATGCTGGCAGGATGCGGTTCCGGCAACGGAAAGGGAAGCACGGGCGACAGCAAAAGCAGCTCCGCAGCTTCCGGCACATCGGGAGACAACCTGAGTGCAGACACTTCGGAGCATGTCGATCTGACGATGTATCTGATCGGCGACCGTACCCCGGATTTTGATGAGGTTTACGCCAAAATCAATGAGATTCTGGAAGAGAAGCTGAACTGCTCTCTGAACGTAGAATTCCTTTCCTGGGGCGAGCATGACACGAAATATTCCCTGCTGTTCTCCTCACAGGAAGATTTTGACCTGATCTTTACCGCATCGAGCTGGTGCCATTACGAGCAGACCGTTTCCCTCGGCGGATTTGCACCGCTTTCTGAGGACTTTATCAAAACGTATGCACCGGATATCTGGGAGGTTGTTCCGGAAATGGCATGGGAGCAGGCAAAGATTGACGGACAAATCTACATGGTTCCGAGCTATGCCAACGAGTTTGGTCAGGAAGTTCTGGCAGTGCGCGGTGACCTGATGGAAAAATACGGTATGGATGATATTACATCCTGGGATGACCTGATGAAGTTCTACAAAGCATGTGCAGCAGACGGTATCTATGCAAGTCAGGGCGGACCGTGGTATCCATTCTTCCAGTCCCAGGGCTATTCCACAACGGGCGGAGCACCGAAGGGCGGCGAGCTGATTCTGTATCATACCCAGGATCCGAAAGATCTTGAATTCCAGTACATCGGTGAATGGGATGCGTTCCGTGAGTACTGCCAGGAGATGAAAGACCTGGTAGACGCCGGAGCATGGTCCAGCGACGTATTAAACAGCAGCGATGAGAGACAGACCGGACTTCTGACCGGAAGAACAGCAAGCATGAGCTGGAATCTCGGAACCTGTCTTACCTACGGAAAACAGGCAAATGAGGAACATCCGGATTGGAATGTAACGATGGTAGACCCGAACAAAAACCTGTCGAAAAAAGTAAACTCTTACATCAACAACGGTGTTGCCATCAACGCAAACAGTAAAAACAAAGAGAGAGCCATGATGGTATTAAATGAATTCTACACCAACCCGGATGTTTACGATCTGGCTATGCTCGGTATCGAAGGAAAGCACTGGGAAGCAGTCGGTGATGATCAGTACAAAGTTATTGATGAGAGCGGCTATGGTGTAGCAAGTAACTGCAACTGGGGATGGAACAACTGCACCATCCAGAGAGAGGAATATCTTGAGAACAGAACGGCTCTGGACGACAAGTATGAAAGCATCAAAGATGCCTTCAACAACAACATCAAAGAAGATCATGTTTACGACGGATTTAACTTTGATTCCAGCAATGTAAGTACACAGTTTGCAGCAGTAGAGGCAGCCATCGACAATTATTATAACCCGCTGATCAACGGTCTCGTTGACGATGTGGACGCTTCCATCGATGCCATGAACGCAGCTATGGACAGCGCCGGAATCCAGGATATTCTGGATGAGATGAACCGTCAGGCAGCAGAGTATGTAGCGGAGAAAGAAGAAAAATAAAACAGTAAAATAAAACAGGGAATGGACGCGCTGGTCTGCCAGAAGCTCCGGCGCGGCCGTTCCTTCTTTTAGAGATCAAGTGATGGTTCAAAAAGCTTTGAGGGATGACTTGATTTCTAACAGCATTCGTATTAAATATAAAAATATAGGAATTTTTCAAATTTAACAGAAAGTGACAGGGTATTTTTATGACACTGGAGGAAATTGCAAAAGAGATAGGGGTATCAAAAAGTACCGTTTCCCGTGCACTGTCCGGTAAGCAGAATCGGAGAGAAGACCAGAAACCGGATTCTCGAGGTGGCAAAACGGGGAGAAGAGCGGGAGGAGATGGCGCGGACCCGAACGGTGACGCACAACATCGGCGTGGTACTGCCTTCAGACGTTTATTATGGAAGCGGTGTTTATTTCCAGAACTGTCTGCTCGGCGTCTGCGAATCGGCATCGATGCTCGGGTACAATGTGCTGATTACGACGAGCAACGCGCATGATATTTCAGAGCTGCAGTCGCTGGTGGAGTCGAACCGGGTGGATGGTATGCTCCTGACACGTGCGCTTGAGGATGACCGTGCGCTGCAGTATTTAAGTCAGGCAAATTCCCGACAGCACTGACGGGAACATGCCGGTATGACAACATTATCCAGGTGGATACCGACAATGAGGGTGCGGCAGAGAAAATGACAACGCTGCTGATCGGAAAGGGATTCCGCAGATTTGCGTTTCTTGTCAAGGATATGAGCTATAACGTAGACCGCAAGCGTCACGAAGGTTTCTGCCGGGCGCTGATTAAAAATGGAATTTCCGAGAAGGATCAGCTTTTCTACAATGGTTCGATCCGTATGGAGTTTCTGGATGCGATCATTGAAAATATTATATCCAAAAAAGTGGAATGCATCATCTGTGGCGACGACGAGATTTGTACGATGGTGATGTCCCGGCTCCAGGCGGAAGGCTATCGAATTCCCAAGGACATCGCGATTGCTTCGCTCTACAACAGCACCAATCTGGACTGCTATTCCCCTGCAGTTACAGCAGTCAGTGTGGCAGCATCCCAGATGGGAGGCACAGCCGTGCGTCAGCTGATCCAGCGGCTCCGAGGGGAAAATTATGAGAAGAAGACGATGCTGGATTACGACATTTTATTCCGAAAATCGACAAACTAACGTAGCAGGGAGGACAGAACAATGGAATTTCAGAAGGGAATGGATCTATCTTTTATACCGGAGCTGGAAGATGCCGGAGTACAGGTGAAGGACTTTGACGGAACTGTTATGGATCCGCTGGATCTCGTTCAGAAATACGGGGTAAATTCCGTACGGCTCCGTATTTGGAATGCGCCGGAGCATGTCAGGGAGTCCGGCGGATACTGCAGCTATGCGCATACACTGGCGATGGCAAAACGGATCCGGGCACATGGCATGAGCTTTATGCTGGATTTCCATTATTCTGATTTCTGGGCGGATCCCGGTCAGCAGAGAAAGCCGAAAGATTGGGAAAACTTAAGCTTTAAAGAATTAAAAGAGGCTGTTTTTTCTTATACAAGAGATACGCTGACGGCATTAAAAGAGGAGGACGTTCTGCCGGATATTGTTCAGATCGGAAATGAGATCCGAAGCGGCCTTCTGTTTCCGGACGGAGAGCTGCCGGATTATACAAAAATGGTACAGCTTGTAAATGCCGGAATCCGCGGTGCGCGGGCTGCAGCCGGAAAAGATGAGATGCAGGTTATGATCCATCTCGACCAGGGCGGACGGTATTTCTATCTGAAAGAGTGGTTTGACTGTTCCTTTGAGGCAGGACTCGAGGATTTTGACCTGATCGGACTTTCCTATTATCCATTCTGGCACGGCACTTTCACGGATCTGAAAGAGACAATGACGAAGCTGATCCAGGATTACAAAAAGCCGATTATGGTCGTTGAGACGGCGCATGCATGGAGAAAGAGTGCGCATGGGTTTATCGATGAACAGCAGGAAAAAATCGCAGGATTTCCGGCGACGCCTGCCGGACAGAAGCAGGTGCTGGATCTGGTTGCCAATATCGTTGCTTCGCTGCCGGATGAAATGGGGCAGGGTATCTATTACTGGGAACCGATCTGTGTTCCGAAAGACGGTGAGGGCGGCTGGTCGGAAAATATGGGTCTGCTGGAGGAGAAGGGAACCATCATGGAGGCATTCGTTCTTTCCTGTTTACACGGAATGATGCCTGTCCGGAAAAACCGGCCAAGATTTACGAGCCGGAGCCAATGACTGTAGTAAAAGACGAAGCATGCGGTCTGCCGGAGATGCTCCCGGTTTTGCTGTATGACGGAATGGTGGAGCAGCGGCGGGTAAACTGGAACGAAGTGCCGGACACACGCGTGACAGGCGAATATGATGTGACAGGAAATGTGGAAGGTGTTCCGTTTGCTGCACATGCGAAGATCTGCGTGGTGGAAGAGCTGCCGGAGGCGGAGAATCTGTTGCTCGATGTCGGCTGGGAAGACGGCCTGGCGCGCTGGAACGTAGAAAAATCCGAGGATGCCGTTGCAGTACAGCTGTTTCCGGAGTTTGTCGATCCGTTCCCAGCTCCGCCGGTGAATGCGGTACGCGTAGAAGCACCGAAAAACTTTACGTTTTCGATCTGCCAGACGGTAAAGGTACAGGAGGCAGGAACGTATACATTATCTGTTGCCTTTCAGGGAACCGATACAACAAATGTGGATGTGCGGCTGTTCCTCAATACGGAAGAGGGAAAAGAAGAGACTGTGATTCATCCGACAGAACATGCATGGACCGGCTACAAAGTGACATGCGAAATCAGAAAACCGCAGGAAGTCACTGCCGGAATCCGAATTCATCGCCGCCGATGTACGGCATGATGCGGAATTTCTGTCTGCAGACAGTAAAAGAGAGGGACAATAAGACGATGAGAGCAGAGTACAGCTATTGCAGGGATTATCTGATTAAAAATGGAAAACCGTGGTTTCCGGTGATGGGCGAAATGCATTACAGTCGGTACCGCAAAGAGTGGTGGGAGGAATCACTGCGCAAAATAAAGGCGGGCGGAGTTTCTGTCGTCTCGGCCTATGTGATCTGGATTCACCACGAGGAAGAGGAAAATGTGTTTGATTTTGAAGGATGCCGGGATATCGGAACGTTTGTAAGACTGTGCCGGAAAGTCGGACTGTCGGTATTCTTGCGTATCGGACCGTTTGTGCACGGGGAAGTGCGGAACGGCGGATTCCCGGACTGGATCATCGAGAGAGAGAAAGAGGGCATGGCGATCCGCTGTAACAACGAGGAATATCTTGGCTATGTCAGACGGTTCTGGAAAAAGGTTTATGCGCAGGTCGATGGATGCATGGAAAAGGACGGCGGTCCGGTGATCGGTATTCAGATCGAGAATGAGTACGGCCACGTCGGCGGTCTGCAGGGACCGGAGGGCGAGGCGCATATCCGCACATTGACAGCAATGGCAAAGGAAATTGGCTTTGATGTGCCGCTGTACACGGCGACCGGTTGGGGCGGAGCCTGCATCGGCGATCTGCTTCCGGTCATGGGCGGCTACTGTGAAGCACCATGGGATCAGAGAACGTGCGAGATTGAGCCGAACGCAAACTTTGTGTTCAGCCACACAAGGAACGATGCACTGATTGCGTGTGATCATCATGTGGAAAATGCAAACAGTTACAACGAGGAGGATTTTCCGTTTTTGACGGCAGAACTTGGAGGCGGGCTTCAGGTTACCATGCACAGAAGACCGGTGGCGAAGGGATGCGATGTCGGAGCGATGTCTACCGTAAAAATGGGAAGTGGAGCAGGGCTGCTCGGCTACTATATGTACCACGGCGGCAGCAATCCGAAGGGAAAACTGTCCACCCTGCAGGAGAGCCGCGCGACAGGATATCTGAACGACCTGCCGGAGATCAATTACGATTTCAACGCGCCGATCCGGCAGTACGGAACAATCTCGGACAGCTATCGGGAGATCAAGCTGCTGGCGCTGTTTTTGAATGATTTTGGCGAGGATATGGCCTCACTTCGGTCTGAAATTCCAACGATAAGGATTCTGCCGGGAGATATGCACACGGTTCGGACAGCGTGCCGTCACGATGCGGACCATGGATACGTCTTTTTTAACAATTACCAGAGAAGATGGAAGATGGATGATCATCCACAGGTGAAACTGGAGGGACTCCTGGATGGAAAAGCGAGCGTGGGATTTCCGGCATTTGACCTGAAAGAGGGAATGTATGGATTTTTTCCGTACAATATGAAACTAAACGATGCGGTTCTTCACACGGCACTTGCCACACCGCTCTGCGTTTTACATACGAAAAAGGGAGATGCGTTCGTATTTTACGGTGATCTCGACCCGCAGATTCAGTGGGAGGGCGATGCGCGCGCAGAACTCTGCCTGATTTCCCGGCAGGAGGCGCTGAATGCATGGAAGGTGCATCTGGATCAGGATTATCTCGTTCTTTCCGAAAATTATGTCTGGGAAGAAAACGGTGAGCTTGTTGTGACAGGCAGTGGAAAAACCATGATCGCTGTGTATCCGGCAGTGGAAAAAGGCATTGTGGATTTCAAAGAGTGTGGAAAAAGAGGAAACTTTACGCTGTATGAGCGTATTTACAAAGCACAGGAGCCGGAGGCAGAGCTTGTCTGCAAAGAGCAGGATAAAGAGAAAGCAGTATACGAACTGAAGCTTGCTTATCCGGGCGAAAAAAATTATCACGATGCGTTTGCTTTTCTGACCTGGTACGGAAACCGTATGGAAGTGTTTGATGGGGAAGAGAAAATCAACGATTATTTCTATACCGGTCAGGAGGCCCTGTTAAGCCTTGGCTATTTTGAGTTTCCGGAGAAACTGAAACTCGTTGTCTATCCTCTGCATCCGGGTGATCCGATTTTTCTGGAAAAGCAGCCGGATGCAGCGGATGGATGTGCCTGCAAAATTGAGAAGCTGCACGTGGAGACGATATTTCGATGAACAGAGAAAGGAAAACGAACATGAACCAGAGTGGATTTATCTATGGAGGGGATTATAACCCGGAGCAGTGGCTTGCGATGCCGGAAATTCTGGAGCAGGATATCGAATATATGAAGGAGGCGCATATCAACGAGGTGACGCTTGGTGTCTTTTCCTGGTCTGTGCTCGAGCCGGAGGAGGGTGTATACCACCTGGAATGGCTGGAAAAGATCATGGATCAGCTGTATAAGAATGAGATTTCAGTAATTCTCTCGACACCGTCTGCAGCACGCCCGAAGTGGCTTGCAGACAAATACCCGGAGGTACTGCGCGTAAACGCGGACCGCACGAAAAATCTGTTCGGCGGACGCCATAATCACTGTTATACTTCGCCGGTTTACCGGGAAAAGGTGGGGAAAATTGATCGCCTGCTGAGCGAGAAGTTTGGAAAGCACCCGGCGGTAAAAATGTGGCACATTTCGAATGAACTGAGTGGAGAATGCCATTGCCCGCTCTGCCAGAAGGCATTTCAGGGGTGGCTGAAGAAAAAATATGAGACGATTGATGCATTGAATATGTCGTGGAATACAACGTTCTGGAGCCATTCGTATCAGAATTTTGAGCAGATTGAGAGTCCGTCCCCAAAGGGTGAGATGGGGCTTCACGGACTGAATCTTGACTGGAAACGGTTTGTGACAGATCAGACAGCAGACTTTGTTGCCTGGGAAAAAGCAGCGATCCGCGCGGGCGGTTCCGAACTTCCGGTGACAATCAACATGATGTATGATTTCCAGGGACTGAATTATCATAAGTTCAAGGATCTGATTGATGTGGTGTCATGGGATAATTATCGACCTGGCACAAGGAAGCAGAAGAGGTGACTGCGCTTGATGCGGCACTGCAGCACGATTTTATGCGGAGTTTGATGAAAAAACCGTTCCTTCTGATGGAGTCCTGCCCGACAAGCACGAACTGGCAGAGTGTCAGCAAGCTGAAACGGCCTGGGCTTTTAAAGGCGGCATCGCTGCAGGCAGTGGCGCATGGTTCCGACAGTGTCCAGTATTTCCAGATCCGCCAGAGCCGCGGTGCGAGCGAGAAGTTCCACGGGGCGGTCATTGACCACTACGGCGGAAAGGATACGCGCGTGTTCCGTGAGGTGACAGAGACGGGCGAGGCGCTTTTGGATCTGGCGCAGATTGCGGGAAGCACGACGAAGGCACAGGCTGCAATTTTGCATGACTGCGAAAGCCGCTGGGCCATGGAGGATGCGCAGGGACCACGGAATATGGGACTGCATTACATGAATACCGTGAAGAAAGTATATGGCGGTCTTCGGAAACTGGGTGTGAATGTGGATTTCCTTGATATGGAGGAGAGTCTTTCCGGCTACCGGATTGTCTTTGCACCGATGCTGTATCTGTTTCGGGCCGGAATTGAGGAAAAAATCCGGAATTTCGTGGCAGACGGCGGCACCTTTGTGATGACATACTGGTCGGGAGTTGTGGATGAAAACGACCTCTGTTTCCTCGGCGGAACCCCGCACGGACTGATGGATGTATTCGGCCTGCGGAGCACCGAGCTGGACGCATTGTATGATCAGGATGTGAATGCGGGTGTGGGAGAAGGAAAGAGTGCGACACGTTCGTAACTGAAAAGGTTACGCACAAGTCAGCTAACAATAGAATCGGGATTTGAAAGGAGTCCCTGAAAAGACTTGGAGAACTAATATTCCGATAGGTGGAATGATGGGGTAACGC
>ENA-OQHA01000003-OQHA01000003.1-human-gut-metagenome-genome-assembly--contig:-NODE-3-length-149959-cov-8.138048_pt1 | contig 149959 bp, 154 predicted proteins | sample MGYA00242558_ERZ504707 | MGnify/ENA primary metagenome ERZ504707 (study PRJEB26092, sample SAMD00036197) | human gut metagenome | host: Homo sapiens | study: EMG produced TPA metagenomics assembly of... | reverse complement strand
TTTTTATTAGTAAAATATTAAAAAAATCTTAAAAGACAGATGCAATATATATTTGGTATGATTAATTCATAATCAATCAATTAATTATAAGAAACCGGGAGGTCGAAATGAGTAAAAAGAAAAAGATAATCATTTCAGTGATTGCAGCTGTGCTTATCATAGCAGTGATTGTGTCAGCTGTTGTCATTGCAATGACAAAGGGAAAGAATGCAGCAAAGGCATCGGGAGTCTATGCAAACAAGGTCGCTGATGTCATGTATCAGGCGGGAAGTACTGACAAGTACAGCGGTGTCGTGGAAGCAGCCGATACCATGGATATCAAGGCTGACAGTGAAAAAACGGTAAAGGATATTCTTGTGTCAGAGGGGGATGAGGTACAGGTGGGTACACCTCTTTTTACCTATGATACAAAGGAGCTTGCTGCGAAAAAGGAAAGCGCCACGCTTGAGCTTGAGAGCTTAAACAATACGCTTTCCGGCTATGATGCACAGATAGAGCAGCTCACCAAGGAAAAGAAGGAAGCGCCAAAGGATCAGCAGCTTGACTATACACTGCAGATTCAGCAGGCGCAGACACAGCAGAAGCAGACTCAGTACGATATTGCCACGAAGAAGGCAGAGATAGAAAAGTATGATGAGAGCATCAAAAATGCCACTGTAAACAGCACAATGATTGGTGTTGTAAAGAAAATCAATGAGAATCAGGGTGCAGACACAGCAGATACTGCATTTATGACAATCGTTGCCACCGGTGATTACAGGGTAAAGGGCACAATTGATGAGCAGAGCTTTTTAAACAGTGGACTCGCAGAGGGGCAGGCGGTTATAGTGCGCTCGAGAGTTGATGAGTCAAAGACATGGCAGGGTACCATCAGCAAGGTTGATACTGAGAATACTCAGACTGATAACAGCAATTCCGGTATGTATGATGATGGAAGCAGCGAGCAGAAGGCATCAAAGTACAACTTCTATGTGCAGCTTACAGGCACAGGCGACATGCTTTTAGGACAGCATGTATATGTGGAGCCGGATTTCGGACAGACAGAGGTGAAGGATGGTATTTGGATTGATGAGAGCTATGTCGTAAAGGATGGCGATGATGCATATGTATGGACACTTAATAAAAAGGATAAGCTTGAGAAGACAAAGGTTATCCTTGGAGACTATGACGAGAATCTCATGATGTATGAAATCAAGTCAGGGCTTACAAAGGATGACTATATAGTATGGGCATCTGATGACCTTTATGAGGGTGAGCCGGCACAGACATGGGAAGAGTACGTTGAAAATGGCGGCGGTGAAGAGTCAGTCTATGACGATATGGGTACAGAAGCTCTTGATGACCAGATGCTTGAGGGCACTGAGGGCGGTCCTGTTGATGATGGCACAATGGACGAAGGTGCTGCAGATGCCACCGGTTCAGGTGACGCGGAGGTACAGTAGATGATTCTAGAACTCCAGCATATTTATAAAAACTATGACCAGGATAAGCTCGTGGTGCCGGTTTTAAAGGATGTTTCACTCCAGATTGAGGAGGGAGAGTACGTGGCAATCATGGGGCCGTCGGGCTCCGGCAAGACCACTCTCATGAATATAGTGGGGTGTCTTGATCTGCCAACATCGGGCACATATATACTTGACGGCAGACCTGTCAGTGAGCTTAAGGAAAAGGAGCTTACGAGAGTCAGACGGGATACAATTGGATTTGTATTCCAGAATTTCCAGCTCATGCCGAGAGAGAGTGCACTGGACAATGTATGCCTGCCACTCATATATGCCGGTGTGAGCAAAAAGGACAGAAGGCAGATGGGTATGGAGGCATTAGAGCGTGTAGGGCTTTCAGACAGAGCTGATTTCAAGCCAACACAGCTTTCAGGTGGACAGAAGCAGAGAGTGGCGATAGCGAGAGCTATGGTCAATCATCCAAAGCTTCTGCTGGCGGATGAGCCTACGGGAGCTCTGGATTCAAAGTCAGGCAAGCAGGTGCTTGAGCTCTTTGAGAGCCTTAATGAGTCTGGTGTGACGGTTGTCGTGATCACACACGACAGAAAGGTAGCCGAGCAGGCAAAGCGCATCGTCCACATCATAGACGGCGAGATAACAGAGGAAGGACAGGAGGCAGGTAATGAAAAAGAAAAAGAGAATTAAGATCATTATAATAGCTGTCCTTGTAGTTGCAGTTGCAGCGGGAAGCATCACAGGAGTTGTTTATTACAGGAACTCCAAGGGTCTTGCTTCCGTCATGAGTGTTTCAATGATCAGCACGACAAACGACTACACATCCATGACCAGTGAGGGAATGGTGTGTGATGATGCATGTCAGACAATCAATTTAAAGGATGGACAGAAGGTGACAGAGGTTTATGTCACAAAGGATCAGCAGGTAAAGGCCGGAGATAAGCTACTTGCATATGATGTGACGAGTCTTTCCCTCTCGGTTGAGATGAAGCAGCTTGAGATACAGAGTCTTGAGAACCAGCTTGCATCGGAAAAGCAGAAGCTTGACAAGCTAAAGAACACTAAACCGGTTGAAAAGCAGCCCGAGACTCCTGTTACACCTGAGCCACAGCCTGACACACAGCCGTCTGCCCCTGATGAACAGCATGATGTGATATCTGATTTGTCAGAGGCCAAAGGAATCGGTACAGAGGTCGATCCTTATGTATTTACATGCACAGAGGCTTCATATGTATCTGGAGAGCTTTTGAATACACTCGCTGATAAAAGCGCTGTAGCACGGTTTGTAATAGGGGATGCTAACGCACCTGATATGGAGCTTATCGTAAGAGGAGATAGGCTTGGCAGCTATGATGACAGCGAGGAGATAAAGCTTTTCCTTGCAGGCACAATTACAGCAGGAGATTCTTCTGATGATACAGAAGGAAGTGAGCCGTCAGGTACCAAAACAGGCAGTGCCACAGAACAGACCGCACAGACAGAAGCTGATACCGCGGCAGAAGAAAAGACATATACTGCAGATGAGCTTAAGGATGCCATAAAGGAGCAGACCAGAAGTGTTGCCGATGTTGATTTACAAAAGAGAATTGCACAGGCTGATTTAAAGGAACTGCAGAGCGAGCTTGAGGATGGCGTGGTATATGCAAAGAAGGATGGAATTGTGACAACAGTCTGTGATCCTGCCAATCCACCGAAGGACGGTACACCTTTCCTGCAGCTTTCGGGAGCATCAGGACTGTATATCAGCGGAACAATCGGTGAGCTGGATCTGGATACGGTAAAAATAGGACAGAGCGTATCAGCAGTCAACTACATGACAGGTGATACCTATGAGGGCACGATATCCGAGATAAGCAATGTGCCGTCAGACAGCGTAAACTATTATGGAGACAGCAATCCAAACTCCTCATTCTATGAGTACACCGCGTACATTGAGAATCCGCAGAATCTCAAAAAGGGCGATTCACTTGAGTTGACCATAGATACATCATCGGAGGGCTCTGACAGCGGACTATATATCGACAAGTCATATGTCAGAACCGAGAACGGACAGTCATATATATACAAGGATGACAACGGAAAGCTCAAAAAGCAGTCTGTCAAAACAGGCAAGTCGCTCTGGGGCTCATATGTGGAGATAAAGTCAGGTCTGACAAATGATGACTATATCGCATTCCCGTATGGAGTCAGGGAGGGCGAGAAAACCAAGGTGTCGGAAGATGGTATGTATTAGTTTAGCAGGGAGGATTAAAGATGCTTGAAAATATTAGATTGTCCTTTAGGGGAATCTGGTCACATAAGATGCGTTCGTTTCTGACCATGCTTGGAATCATCATCGGAATTGCAGCAATTATTGCGATTGTTTCCACAATTCAGGGCACAAACGAACAGATAGAAAAGAACCTCATAGGTTCGGGAAGTAATAACGTAAAGGTCACACTGCAGAAGGATGGCTATGATATGGATTTATCATATGAAACGGCGCCGGCGGGAGTGACTGAGGTATCGGCTGCCACACTTGACAGCATAAAGGAGCTCGACCATGTGAAAAATGCAGCTCTTTACCGTACAAGACAGGCTTCCAATGCAGTCTATTATCTGAACACGGCGCTTTCGGGCGGCAATATAACAGGTGTCGATGACGGATATTTCGATACTGCAAGCTATGTAGTCATGAAGGGCAGAGGCTTCTCAAAGAATGACTATGCAAATGCACGCAGGGTGGCTCTTATTGATGAGAGCGTGGAGAGCAGCCTGTTTTCAGGAGAGAGCGCACTCGGCAAGACAGTAGAGATACAGGGATATCCGTTTACAGTAGTCGGTGTAGTCACGGAAAAGGACAGCTATGACCTGGTAATAAACTCAATGGATGATTACTATATGTATGCCCATGATGACAGCCAGGGCAATGTATTTGTGCCAAGCGGAACATGGCCGGTTATATTTGGTTATGATGAGCCGCAGAACCTTTTGCTTAAGGCAGACAGCACGGATACCATGGCTACAGTGGGAAAGGCTGCTGAGGAGATACTTAACAGTAATTTAAATGTCACAGACGGCTCTGATGTGACCTACAAGGCACAGGATTTACAGGAGCAGGCAAAGCAAATACAGCAGCTCAGCCAGTCAACCAACATGATGCTCATCTGGATTGCCGGAATATCACTGCTAGTCGGTGGTATCGGTGTCATGAATATCATGCTTGTGTCAGTCACAGAGCGTACCTCGGAGATAGGACTTAAAAAAGCAATCGGAGCAGGAAAGGGAGCAATACTTGGACAGTTCCTCACAGAGGCAGTTGTTCTCACAAGTCTTGGAGGTTTGGTCGGAGTGCTGGTCGGAGTGATACTCTCTAAGGTCATCTCAATGCTAAACGGCACGCCGACAGCGATAAGTCCGGCAGCAGCTATACTTGCGGTGCTTTTTTCCATGGCAATCGGAATCATATTCGGTATGCTTCCTTCATACAAGGCAGCGAACCTGAACCCTATTGACGCACTGCGCCATGAGTAATTTTTATTAAAATTGCCGTTATTGTGAAAAAAATAACAATTCTTTGTATTTTGATGAATACAAGGGTAGAAAAAGTTTAAAAAATTTTGTAGAATGTTCCTAGTAGATAAATACTAGGAGCATTTTTTTAGAGGAATCAGGTCATGTGATATGGGAAGTGTCACATGGTATAATGATTCTTCTAAGTATGTAATTAATTAGGTAACAAAATATACATTATTTTAAGGAAAAGGAGATAATATGTACGCTGACGAAAACGTAATCAAAATCAAACATGCAGTTTTGCTTGAGGTCGCAAAGGCTGCATTTGCAGGTAACCTCGATGAGATCAGAGATGACATCCCATTTACACTTATTCCGGGACCGACACCTCAGTTCCGTTGCTGTATCTACAAGGAGAGAGAGATCATCCGTCAACGTGTCAGACTAGCAGAGGGTAAAGCACCAAGCGCAAACGATGACGGCAATATCATCCAGGTAATCAGCTCAGCATGTGAGGATTGTCCGATTTCAAGCTACACAGTTACTGAAAACTGTCAGAACTGTCTTGGCAAGGCTTGTATCAATGCATGTAAGTTCGGAGCAATTGAGGCAGGACGTCTCCGCTCACATATCGACCCACAGAAGTGTAAGGAGTGTGGACGCTGTGCACAGGCATGTCCTTACAACGCTATCGCTCATTTAAAGAGACCATGTAAGTTCTCTTGCCCTGTAAATGCCATTACATACAATGAGTACGGCATTTCAGTGATTGATGAGAGCAAATGTATCAGATGTGGTAAGTGTATCCACAGCTGTCCATTCGGAGCTATCGGATCAAAGACATATATCGTAGATGTAATCGATGCAATCAAGTCAGAGAACAAGCATGTATACGCTATGGTTGCACCTGCAGCAGAGGGACAGTTTGGCGCAAATATCACTATGAACAGCTGGAAGAAAGCTATGCAGGCAGTTGGCTTCAACGGTTTTGTTGAGGTAGCGCTCGGAGGAGATATGACAGCAGCATACGAGGCTGATGAGTGGCTTGAGGCATATGAGGCAGGAGAGAAGAAGGTTACATCATGCTGTCCTGGATTTGTAAATATGGTTAGAAAGCACTATCCTGAGCTTGCTGACAAGATTTCTACAACTGTTTCACCTATGTGTGCAGTTTCAAGAATGATCAAGGCAAAGGACCCTGATGCAGTTACAGTATTCATCGGACCATGTGTTGCCAAGAAGTCAGAGGTACATGATCAGAAGATAGAGGGCAATGCAGACTATGTACTTACCTTCAGCGAGATTCGTGCTATTATGAAGGCAAAGGGTGTACAGCTTGAGGCTGATGATACCTCATACCAGGAGGGCTCAGTATACGGTAAGCGTTTCGCAAACTCAGGCGGAGTTACAGCAGCCGTAATCGAGAGCATGAAGGAAAAAGGCGAGGATGTTGATTGCAAGGTTTGCAAGGCAAACGGAGCAGCAGAGTGTAAGAAGGCACTTCTCCTCATGAAGGCAGGCAAGCTTCCTGAGAACTTCATCGAGGGAATGGCATGTGAGGGCGGCTGCGTAGGCGGACCAAGCTCATACAATGACATGGTATCTACCAAGAAGTTCCGTGATGATCTCTTAAGCAGAGCAGATGACAGAAAGATTCGTGACAACATCGCCAACTACCATATGGAGACATTTGAGATGCACCGCAAGGAGCAGTAATAAAATAATTGTTACAGCATAAGCTTTTTAAATCCCCCGGCTTGTTCGGGGGATTTTTGTGATTGCGAATATCTGCAAAAAGATATGTGGTTAGTCATATTGAGAACTGAATAGTAACAAATATATTAAATAAATTAATTACTTATTAAGACTGCACCGGAGGTATTCATGATAAAGAAACAATTGTAACATAAATGAAATATATGAAGCCAACATTAAGAAATTCTCAAGGAATTTGCAGTAGCAAAAAAGATTGTTTAACGCTATAATAGATACTGCTTGAAATAATATTATCAGGTTTGAGTAATAATATAGAGAGAATAATTATAAAATGCTAAAGAGGATTGGAAAAATGGACAAAAATAAAAAGATGATTATCGGCATACTTACGGCTGCAATAGTTCTGGTGGTGGCGTTTATAGTGTATATCACATGCTTTGATTCACATATTGAGTTCAGCAGCAGGTTCAAAAACGGTATTACTGTTGAGTATGGCAAAAAGTTTGAGGTACCAAAAATCAAGGCGTATGTCAGAGGCAGGCTTATAAACCGAAAGGGAAAAGAGATAAAATGCACTATAGACAGTAATGTCGATGCGACAAAGACAGGTTCATACGAGATAAAGGTAACTGCTCAATACGGTAAAAAAACTGCGACACAGACAATCAAGGTTGAGGTGAGGGATAAGAAGGCTCCGGAGATTACATTAAATGGCGATGCAGAGATGACTGTAGAGGCAGGCAGCGAGTTCAGTGACCCGGGATATACGGCAACAGACAACTATGATGGGGATCTGACAGACAAGGTATCAGTCACAGGAGCTGTCGATACTTCAAAGCCGGGAGACTATGAGATAAAGTACAGTGTCGCTGACTCGTCAAAGAATGAGAGCGAGGTCAAAAGGACTGTGCATGTCACAGATACCACTGCACCGCAGATAAAGCTTTCGGGTGATGATTTTATGTCAGTTAAAAAGGGTGATAAGTACAGTGATCCGGGATATACGGCAACAGACAATTGTGACGGAGACATTACAGACAGTGTCAAGGTATCAGGAGATAAGGTAGATAAGGATAAGGCAGGAAAGTATACTGTGACATATGAGGTCTCAGATTCATCAGGCAATAAGGCTACAGCTACAAGAGTGGTCAGTGTGTATGATCCGGCTGCCACGGCAGACACAGTAAATCCGGGCAACAAGATTATTTATCTGACCTTTGACGATGGTCCCGGAAAGTATACACAGGGGCTATTAGATGTGCTTGATAAATACAATGTAAAGGTCACCTTCTTTGTTACAAATACACATCCTGACTATCAGAACATGATAGCAGAGGAGGCAAAGAGAGGACATACAGTGGCTATCCACTCTGCCAGCCACAAATACAACCAGATATATACAAGTGAGCAGGCATTTTTTGATGACCTTGAGCAGATGAACAGTATCATAAAGGCACAGACAGGAAATGATGCGTCAATCATCAGATTCCCGGGTGGCTCATCAAATACTGTAAGTAAGGATTATTGTCCGGGCATTATGACACAGCTCGTAAATGATGTGACAGCAAGAGGGCTTTTATACTGTGACTGGAATGTATCGAGCGGAGATGCAAACAGCAAGCCAATCAGCACGGAACAGGTAGTGCAGAATGTCATTTCAGGAGTACAGAGCCACAACGTATCAGTGTATTGCAGCACGACATAAAGGATTTCAGTGTCAATGCGGTCGAGCAGATTATCCAGTGGGGACAGGCGAATGGTTATACATTTTTACCACTCACCACAAGCTCACCGATGTCTCATCATCGTGTAAACAACTAAAATCATTCAAATAAAAAAGCACAAAAAGAAGAGTTCAAAATGAACTCTTCTTTTTTAATCATGATTCTTATATCTTATTCCCCAATTAACATTTTTGTAACTATAATTTTACCTAAATATATAATAAAGAAAAAGGTACATAGAAACTAGATTGCCTGAGTGGTCAAAATTATTTAACTACCTCAACGTTAACTGCCTGTGGACCTTTAGCGCCATCAGTGATATCGAACTCTACTGCTGCACCTTCCTCGAGAGTTTTGAAGCCCTCCATGTTAAGTCCTGAGAAATGTACGAATACATCCTTTCCGTCCTCGGCTGTGATGAATCCGTAACCTTTTTGGTTATTGAACCATTTTACTGTACCTTTGCTCATCGAAAGTACCTCCAAATAATAATAATGCTGCTTACGCAACTAACGTTAGAATAGCATAACAGGTTTAATATGTAAAGCAATAAAGTCAAAGTTCTTTAAAGTTTATGTCATTATTTGCTAAAAATTTCATTACAAGCTTATCCCATTCACTGTCTAAGGTCTTATCCGCTGAAAAAATATTGTAGGATATTCCGGTTGTCAGAGTCAGAAGCTGGCTCTGATACCTGATATTTATGAAAAAACCACTGATATCGGACACGGTGAAAGCAGAGTGCAGACTGCTTAGGGTGTGCTCCATATTTTCAGGTGAAAGCAGAAAGACAAACTTGAATGACGATGGAGTCTGTCGGCCCTTTATCAGGTCAAAGCAGTTTGTGCGAAGCATCCTAAAGGGGAGTATGCTATAGCCCGCTATACCATTTTCCTCAAGCTCTGTGGAGCTGTAAAAGCCCTTTTGCAGGTGACCATCTATGACGTATGAGGCTGCCTTTGTGATGACGGCCTCCTGGAGCAGGAAGTTGTCAAAGATTTCCGTGCGAAGCAGCTTGTTCATAAAGTCCTTTGTGTCTGTCAGTTCAATTGATATCATAATTTCTCCTCATTTTCCACATTGTATGTGACAGCGAATGATTGTTCTAAGTGGTTTTGAATAGTTATCGATTATTATATCATACATCAGATTCGCGGATTATGCCATAAAAATAGATATAAAAATAGCCTTAAAAATAAAGCCTGTTCAACTGGAATAATTGTAAAGTCCGTGGTAGAATAAATGCGTTATGCAATGAAAACAGGAGGCAATCCATGAAACAGGAAAAATTATTTGATTTACTAAAAGCGGCTGTTTCACCATGCGAGTGTGTGAAGGCTGCAAAGCAGGAGCTTTTGGAAAACGGATTTGAGGAGATAGATTATACAGGTGACTGGAAGCTTGTGCGCGGTGGCAGGTATGTCTTAAATCACCATGATACGACCATGTTTGCGTTTACGGTAGGAAGCGGCTACAACAAAAAGGATATGGTGCGAATAGCGGCAGCTCACACAGACTATCCATATCTTCGCATAAAGCCAAATCCGGATTTTATGACAAACTCATATGCACAGGTTAATGTAGAGGTGTATGGAGGACCGATTTTAAACACATGGTTTGACAGACCTCTCGGAGTGGCAGGGCGCGTGGCTATAAAGAGTGAGGATGTGTTCAATCCGCGTATGGTGCTCTACAGGTCTAAAAAGCCTGTCATGATTATTCCAAATCTTGCCATTCATATGAACAGGGATGTGAATAAGGGTGTCGGGATAAATAATCAGGTGGATCTGATGCCGGTGCTTGATTCAATACCTGAGGATGAAAGGACCACGGATTATTTCCTTAGCTTTCTGGCTAGAGAGCTGTCTGTGGAAAAGAGCGATATCATAGACTTTGAGCTCAATACATTTTGTATGGAGGAGCCTTGTTTTGTCGGTGTGAATGACACCATGATTTCATCACCGAGAATCGACAACCAGTCATCCTGCAGGGCACTTCTTGATGCCATAGAGGATGGAAACAGAGCTGATGGAATAAACATCATAGCGCTTTTTGACCATGAGGAGATTGGAAGTAACAGTAAGCAGGGCGCGGCCTCTATAATGCTTCACGATATGCTCAGACGTATTTTAAGAAATATGGACCTTTCAGAAAATGAAATAGATGAGAGCATATATGATGCCATGCTTTTGTCTGTTGATGTGGCTCATGCGCTTCATCCTAATAAAAAGGAAAAGATGGATATCACAAATAAGCCTGTCATGGGTAAAGGCTTTTGTATCAAGCAGGCGTGCTCGCAGTCGTATGCTACGGATGCACAGGCTATCGCCATTCTCTGTCAGCTGTGTGATGAAAAGGGCATACCTTACCAGCGTTTTGTGAATCGTTCGGACAGCCGTGGCGGCAGCACACTGGGCTCGATTGCAGGTACGCTTCTGCCGGTAAAGACTGTGGATATAGGTATACCTATTCTTGCAATGCACTCAGCCTGTGAGCTTATGGGAGTACGCGACATGAAAGCCTTAAGCGACTGTGTGACGGCCTTTTTCGGGTACCATTAAAGGGCAGATAACCATTATGGGAAAATAAATACAGAAACCTCTTGCATAAGTTTAGTTTTCGTGTTAATATGACGTAGTAATGAAAACTACTTGTTACGGAATGAAATGACTTTTAAAAAAGTAATTTAAACTTTTATTATCATATAGTGCAGGAGGAATAGATATGTATAAGATTATAATAGATAGCTGTGGTGAGCTCACAGATAGCCTTAAGAAGGATGGACATTTTTGCAATGTGGCACTCGAGCTTGATGTTGACGGATACAGAATCCGCGATGATGAGAGCTTTGACCAGCATGATTTCTTAAGAAGAGTAAAGGAGAGTGTAAAGGGACCAAAGTCGTCATGCCCGTCTCCTGAGGAATATATGCAGGCCTTTGAGGGAGAGGCTGACCATGTATATGTTGTCACACTTTCGGGCAAGCTCAGCGGCTCATACAACAGCGCTGTTTTAGCAGTCAATCTGTACAACGAGGAGCATGAGGACTGTGGCAAGCAAATCTATGTATTCAATTCCCGCTCAGCATCTATAGGCGAGACACTAATCGGCATGAAGGTACAGGAGTTTGAAGAGAGTGGACTTTCATTTGATGAGGTTGTAAAGCAGACCGAGGAGTATATTTCTTCCATGAATACCTTCTTTGTGCTTGAGACACTTGATACATTAAGAAAGGCAGGACGATTAAGCAACCTGAAGGCTTTTGTGGCCAGCACTTTAAATATAAAGCCTGTCATGGGCTCAACCGATGAGGGTTCAATCCAGCAGCTTGGCCAGGCCAGAGGCATTAAGAGGCACTTGCCAAGATGGTAGAGGATGTTGTGGCTGCCACAAAGGACTGTGAGCACAGGATTCTTGCAATTTCACACTGCAACTGCCCGGAGCGTGCACAGTATGTGAAGGCATGCCTTGAGAAGCTTGCCAGATTTAAGAAGATTGTCATTGTGGATACTGCCGGCATCTCAAGCATGTATGCAAATGACGGAGGCATTATTATAGCAGTATAAGGATATGGTCTTTATTTTATCGGCCGGATATATTATAATGATGGCATGGGAAATTTAGATTACACACAGGTTTTAAACAAAATAGAAAACACACGCCGTTTCGGCAATGAGCCGGGAGTGGTGGTGACAGCACAGGTCATAAAGGTGCTGAGAGAAAAAGGAAAGCAAAAGCGCATAATACCGTATATCCATGTGGCAGGCACCAATGGAAAGGGCTCGGTGTGCGCTTTTTTTTCTAGTATATTAAAAAAAGAGCATATGAGGGTAGGCACGTTTGTATCACCGCATCTGGTAGATTTTGAGGAGCGCATCACGGTTGATGGGCGTATGATAGCTAAGGAGGATGTCACACGGCTTGGAAACTATCTGCTTGATATAGATTTTGGCATAGGACTTACGATGTTTGACTACTGCCTTGCCATGGCTCTTTTGTACTTTGAGGAGCAGCAGTGCGATTATATGGTCATTGAGACAGGGCTCGGAGGCAGACTTGACTCAACAAATGCAATCGGCACACCGCAATGTGCCGTTATTACAAAGATAGGCTATGACCATATGGCTATCCTTGGCAGTGATATAGCGGATATAGCGGCTGAGAAGGCCGGTATCATAAAGGAAAACAGCACAGTGGTGGTGGAACAGCAGGATAAACGTGCCATGCAGGTGATTGAGCAGGAAGCGCAAAAAAAGCATGCACGGATAATTACTGTGGAGCAAAGCGATATAGCACGCTGCAGCGGCTATGCACTGAGGCTTTGTGGCACATTTCAGTGGGAGAATGCTGCAGCGGCAGAGCTTGCGGCGCGGTATGTGCTGGGAAAGCACTATGGCGGGCCGGAATATGAAATGCAATATGATAAGACAGGGCCAAAGAGCGAGAAAACAGACCTGAATAAAAGGATAAAAAGCGCTCTTGAAGAAGCTGTGTGGCCGGGGCGCATGGAGATAGTATCAAAGGAGCCGTTTCTGCTAGTGGACGGAGCACACAACAGCAATGGAGTTGATGCACTTAGGGAGAGCCTCATGCAGATGTATCCGGGTGAGAAATTTTGCTTTTTCATGGGAGTCATGGCTGATAAGGACTATGATGTGATGATACGTGAGATTTTGCCGCTTGCTGAGGAGTTTTATACAGTGACACCGGATTCAGACAGGGCACTGCAGGCATCGCACCTTGCTGATTTTATCAGAAAAGAGGGAGTTGAGGCAACAGAGCTTTCAGGAGTTGATGAGATAAGTAAGCACCTGAAAAGAGATACGAAAAATGTTGCATTTGGCTCATTGTATTTTATTGGGGAGCTTAAACAGCACCGGATATAAACACCGGATATAAGAGGATGATTCATGGCTGATATTTTAAGAATTTTTAAAAGAGATATGTGCGGCATATTCCGAAATGTGCTTGTACTCATTATAGTTATTGGACTTTGCGTGCTGCCGGCGCTGTATGCATGGTTTAATATCTATGCCAACTGGGACCCGTATGGCAACACCGGAAATATAGCAATTGCAGTAGTCAATCTTGACAAAGGCTGGACGAAGAATGACAGCGAAACTGTCAATATGGGCGATGGTGTGGTAGAGTCATTAAAGCAAAAGGATACTATAGGCTGGAAATTTGTTAAATCAGAGGAAAAGGCTGTTGATGGTGTTAAGTCAGGCAGATATTATTCTGCACTTGTCATAGATGAGCAGTTTACCTACAGCATGTATCATGGTGTAGCTGATAATATTGAAAATCCAAGGATTACCTACTATCTCAACGACAAGAAAAATGCTGTTGCGACAAAGATAACGGACAGCGCAGCAAGTGCTGTTAAATCAAGTATTAATAAGCAGTTTATAAAGGTGCTTGCAGAGCAGGTATTTAAGGAGACCAACGTAATATCCGATGACATGAAGGAAAAGGATGCTGTGGGGCAGATGACCGGTAAGCTTGAAGCGGTATCAGAGAGTCTTGCGCAGTACGATGCCATGATAGATACGTTTATTGACGGAAATAAGGCGTTGTCACAGGTGTCTAAAGAAACGGGCGAAGCACTCAAAGATGGGCAGGATAAGCTTGCAAATGGCACAGACAGGCTTGAAGAGAGTAAAAATGATCTGCAGTCCACCAGACAATCCTTCGACAGCTTTAGTGCAGATATCACATCGGCATTAGCAAAGGTGAAGAGCTCGATTGATGATATATCAAAGCAGATTTCAGATGCAAATCTGTCACAGGATGTAAATACGATTCAAAGTGATGTGCAGAATATTAAACAGTCAGCGGATGCTTTGAAAGGTAATATTGACACTCTTGAGGACAAAATCAACAAAATTAAGCCGGATATGGACGATACCCATGTCGGCACACTTATTTCCAATATAGAGCTTGTCAAGGAACAGACAAAGAGCATGATAGAAAGCACACAGTCTGTGGATTTATCGGGAAAAACACAGAATTCTGCAGAAACACTTAAGAGTGTAATGTCGGCTCTTTCATCGACCGCGTCAGCAGTGAATGATACATATACCTCACAGATAGTGCCACAGGTGGACGGCATGATAAGCAGTATGTCGTCTGTTCTTGATTCAATGCAGACCACACTTGGCAATCTAAGTCAGACATCAGGCTCCATGGCGCAGGTGTTTGACGGAGTGGACAGTACGCTTGATACACTCAATATGAGCATGACACAGCTTAAGGGAGTTATAGAATCAGCATCTGACAAGATAAATACGACACTCGACAAGCTTGAAGCAGCCTCTGAGGATGAAAAAGCTGATATCATAGTGAATCTGCTTTCGGGGAATCCTGAAAAGCTTGGCAGCTTCTTTTCAGAGCCGGTGCAGGTATCAGATAATTATATATACGAGATAGCCAATTATGGCTCCGGAGTAGCACCTTTTTACACCACACTTGCCATATGGGTGGGCATGACTATACTTGTTTCACTGGTAAAGGTTCACGCGGATGCCAAGGGGCTTGGGAAACTAAAGCCTTCACAGCTTTATTTTGGCAGATATCTGACATTCTTTTTACTGTCACAGGTACAGACTTTTATCATTGTGCTAGGTGATTTATACCTGCTTAAAATACAGTGTGTGCATCCGGTTTCATTTATTGTGACAGGCGCAGTGACAAGCCTTACATTTTCACTGCTCATATATTCTCTGACCATATCCTTTGGCGATATAGGAAAGGCACTGGCGGTGGTTGTCATGGTACTCCAGATTGCAGGAAGCGGCGGCACATATCCGATAGAGGCGCTGCCGGCATTTTTCAGGGCAGTGTATATTTTCTTCCCATTCCCATATGCGATAAATGCGATGAGGGAGTGTATAGGAGGTATGTACGAAAACACACTCGGCAAATGTTATATCACGCTTTTACTTTTTGGCGCAGCCTCTTTGGTGATAGGACTTGTGATACGAAAGCCGTTTATCAGACTCAATCATTTTATAGAGAAGCGTATGGAAGATACTGAGATGCTATAGTTAAATGTACAATTAATAAATTGATAATTGGCATATTAATATGGTACTTCTGATGTGCCGTAAGCTATAAAGCGGGAAGGAAAGTATGCAGGATACAGGTAGAAACAGTAATAAAGATTCCAATATGGATAATGATATGAATAATAATGCAAATAATAATGTGAATGAGCAGCCGCCATTCGATGATAAGAGATTGCGCGAGATGTACGATAAGCTGGTCGGATATGAAAAGACCATCCATGAGCAGAATCAAAAACGGATAAAAATAGGATTAAGGTGCATATACATCATTCCGCTCTTTTTTCTTGTGCTGCTGATGATTGTGCCGGACAGCTCCAAAATCATTTTTCTTGTGCTGTGGATAGTGAGTCTGTTTGCTATTGCAGTGTATTTAATCGGAGTCGAGTATGTGGACTATAAGCTGCAGGAGAAGATGAATGAGATAAGCGGCTGTGATGCGCAGAATATGAGCGTGAGTCCTGTCGTGCAGATTGAGGACAGGGTGCAGGAAATAGCCGAAAGAGCGGAGCAGAAATTTGATACGATGCAGCAAAGTACAGGGGAGGATGCCGAGCAATGAAAAAAATATTTCAAATATATCTGGCTGACCTGAAACGTATATCCACAAATGTGGTTGCCATAGTCATTATTATGGGTCTTGGCATCATCCCGGCTTTATATGCATGGTTTAATATTATGTCCAACTGGGATCCTTACGGAGAGGAAGCCACATCACAGATGCACATAGCAGTATATTCTGAGGATGAGGGTATGAGCATCGGTGATTTAAAGCTATGTATGGGAGACAGTGTCATAAAGGGGCTGAAGGAAAACGATGCAATTGGCTGGATTTTTACAGACAGCAGTAAAGAGGCGCTGGAGTATGTTTATAGTGGAAAGTGCTATGCAGCCTTTATTGTGCCGAAAGATTTTTCAGCTGATATGCTTAGCTTCCTAAGCAGTGAGCCGGTCAATCCGCAGATAGAATACTATGAAAACAGCAAGAAGAATGCCATAGCAACAAAGATAACCTCAAAGGTCAAGACCACGGTGCAGCAGTCTGTAAACTCTTCAATGGTGAGCACGATTACAAAGATAGCGTCAAAGTTGGGAGAGCTCATAGTGGGAGACGGAAAATCAGGCGATAACCTGGCCGGAACGGTTGTTGACAAGCTAAAGGATATGGATACGACTCTTTCTACATATGCAGGCATGCTCGATACATTTGCCATGCTCACGGATTCAGCAGACAGCCTGATAGGCTCGACACAGTCACTGCTTCCGAGTGTGCAGGGGCTGATTGATGGGGGACAGTCATCGGTAAGCGGCATGCAGTCATCGGTGCTTTCGGGGGCGCAGACAGCACAAACCATCACACAGATGGTCGACATAAGCTTATCAAACATAAACAGCCAGCTCGATGTGCTGGAAAACTCTATACAGCTCTTAAATGCGTCGGGATTAGCGGATGCCGATACTGCGGATATATCTGTTTCTGTGGCAGGCTTTGATACGGTAGAACAGCTTGCTGAGAATACTCTTGCCGCCATTCAAGGCTTAAAGGGAGTGGATAGCTCGCAGATAGAGGCTGTCAGGAAAAATATCCAAAGCATTAAAACACAGATAAAAGACCTTAAGTCTGATACTGAATTGACGGCAGATAAGCTAAAGCTTCTTAAGGAATCAATAAAAGCCGATGTGTCAGGTGCCAAGTCTGCAATAGATACACTTAAAAATACATTTGACCATAGTGTATCACCGAATCTCACAGGAGCGGTATATGATATAGAATATGCACTTATTGAGACACAGTCCATGCTTGGTTCTTTGGACAACAGCTTCCCGGATATACAAAAAGCACTCGATGATTATTCGGTAGTTCTTAAATCAGGAAATGCAGATATTGTAAATACCAGACAGTATGTACAGCAGATCAGAGATGGTTTGCGGAATGTTATATCAGGATTTGATAATTTGTCAAACGATGAGCAGTTTAATGAGATTGTAAAGCTGCTTCGGACAGATCCGACACTCATTGCGCAGTTTGTGACATCACCGCTGTCTATGGATGAGCAGAAGATATATGAGATATCCACATATGGCTCAGCCATGGCACCGTTTTACACAGTGCTGGCTCTGTGGGTGGGAGGGTTGATAACTGTTGCACTTGTGAAAACAAAGGTAAAGGACACTGACGATATAAAATCACTTGGCAAAGTAAACAGCGTACATAAGTTTTTTGGCAGATATATCACATTTTTTGTGATAGGCCAGATTCAGACACTTGTGACAGTGCTCGGTGATTTGTTCTTTGTCGGAATACAGTGCAGGCATCCGTTCCTTTTCTGGTGCGCAAGCGCGCTGACAAGCCTTGTATTCACGCTTCTTATGTACTCACTCACAGCAGCCTTGGGCAATGTGGGACAGGCTGTAGCAGTAGTCATTATGGTCATTCAGGTGGCAGGCGCAGGCGGCACATTCCCGGTTGAGGTGCTGCCGCAGGTGTACAGAGCACTGTATAAGTTCATGCCGTTTAACTATGCCATGAATGCCCTAAGAGAGTGCGTGGGAGGCATGTACCGCTTTGATTATTGCAAGGATCTTGCGATTCTTCTTATATTTATAGCAATATCGCTTGTGATCGGACTGCTGCTTGGGCGTCCGTTTGGAAGGTTTAATACAGCTATTGAAAAAAGTAAGAAAAAGTCAGGCCTTATCTTATAATAGTAAAAAAAGCTATATAGAAACTTAAGTTATAGTTATTATAAAAAATAGTACTAGACATTTTTTTTCTATTGTACTAGAATGAGCATAAATGATAGTAGACCCGATATATGATAACGCTAGGTTATATCGGATCCGTAAAGAAACGGAGGATATAAAGATGGAAAAGAAGGATATCGATTGGTCAAACCTTAGTTTTGGCTACCAGGAAACAGATTACAGCTATGTTTCTAATTATAAAGATGGAAAGTGGGACGATGGACAGCTCACAAAGGATCATACAGTGACACTTAATGAGTGTGCGGGAGTATTCCAGTATGCACAGACATGCTTCGAGGGACTTAAGGCATACACAACAGAGGATGGCAGAATTGTCTGCTTCAGACCTGACTTAAACGCACAGCGTCTTAAGGATTCATGTGAGAGACTTGAGATGCCTGTATTCCCGGAGGATAGATTTGTAAAGGCAGTTGAGGAAGTAGTAAAGGCAAATGCTGCATGGGTTCCACCATACGGCTCAGGTGCTACACTCTATATCAGACCATACATTATGGGAACAAATGCAGTAATCGGTGTTAAGCCGGCTGATGAGTATCAGTTCAGAATCCTTGTAACACCTGTAGGACCATACTTCAAGGGTGGCGCAAAGCAATCACAATCCGTGTATCAGACTTTGATAGAGCAGCACCTCACGGAACAGGACATATCAAGGCAGGACTCAACTATGCAATGAGTCTTCATGCCATTGTAGATGCACATGCACAGGGCTTTGCAGAGAATATGTACCTCGATCCTGCAACACGTACAAAGGTAGAGGAGACAGGTGGTGCAAACTTCATCTTTATCACAAAGGATGGCACATTTGTTACACCTAAATCAGACAGCATCCTGCCATCAATCACACGCCGTTCACTGATGGTAGTTGCAGAGAAGTACTTAGGACTCAAGGTTGAGCACAGAGAGGTGCTCTTTGATGAGGTAAAGGATTTTGCTGAGTGTGGACTTTGCGGAACAGCAGCAGTAATCTCACCGGTAGGAAAGATTGTAGACCACGGCAAGGAAATCTGCTTCCCAAGCGGTATGGATGAGATGGGACCTGTCACAAAGAAGCTTCGTGACACACTTACAGGCATTCAGATGGGCCATATTGATGGACCGGATGGATGGGTTCACGAGATTAAGTGTGATTAATAATAAGAATATACATTTATAATAAAGCACCGGGTATTATGTTACGTCGTAATATCTGGTGCTTTTGTATTATTTTATGTGGCATAACAAGACGATTTGTGCTAATATACTCTTATATGTATGCAAATGTTTATAAAAGCTTGGAATAGATATATAAAAGCAAACAAAAGAGATAACCGGGGATAATTAAATGGACGAGTATGAAAAGATAAGACAGAGAAAGCGCGAAGAATATAGAAAGAGACACCGCGCCCAGGTTAGAAGAAAGCAGCTTATTGGCAATGGCATTGTTATAGGCATGATAATACTTATAATTGCAACGATAATCATTGTGGGAGCTTTAAGGGGCAAAAAGGCAAAGCAGGAAGAAGTAAAGGCAGAGGTGACCAGTACTCTTTACAATCCTATACAGCCAAAGCTTGATGTACAGTTGCTGACACCCAATCCGTATTCCAGACCACAGAAGGCACTTGAGAAGGTAAACGGCATAGTTGTCCATTATACAGCAAATCCGGGTACGTCAGCCAGACAAAACAGAGACTATTTCAATGGCCTGGCAGAGACCAAAAAGACCAAAGCAAGCTCACACTTTGTTATAGGATTAGAGGGTGAGATAGTGCAGTGCATACCTTGCAATGAGATATCGTATGCATCTAATAACAGAAACAGTGACACAATATCGATAGAGTGCTGTATAGAGGATGAGACAGGAAAGTTCAACGACAGCACATACCAGTCGCTCATAGAGCTCACCACATGGCTTATGGGGCGGTATGATCTGAGTGCTGATGATGTAATAAGGCACTACGATGTGACAGGCAAGAAGTGTCCGCTATATTTCGTGGAGCATGAGGATGCGTGGGAGCAGTTTCACAAGGATCTGGATACATACATCGAAGAAAATGGTGTGCCAAAGGAAGAGGCAAGCCAAAACTGACAATATACAATAAATTAAAGGATGATTTAAAAAATGAAGGAAATTATCGGAAATCTGTTAAAAAAAGAGAGTGTACGTCAGAATCTGAGCAGCCTCAGACAGGAGATTAAAGATGAAAATGCATTAGCAGAGGCTCTAAAGCTGCTTGCAGGAGAAGATGAGCTGCTTGTGTCGTTTATGGGAGCAGAAGATGCAAAAACCAGAAAGAACGCAGCGCTTCTGATAGGAGATCTTCATATGTCACAGCTTTCTGATGAGGTTTTTAAAGCATACGAGGCTGAACAGATGCGCTTTGTAAAGGGCTCATATCTGGCGGCGCTGTCACAGCTGGACTGCAAAGAGCTCTTGCCACAGCTTATGGAACGTGCAAAAGAGCTTGAGCATATGACGGTCACAGCTGAAAATAGGAAGCATATTGAGGAAGAATTAAACGAGATAAATAAAATCCTGATTAAATATAATGGGATAAAGCACCATACACCTGTGCTCGAGGGAGTAAAGGCTGAGCTGCTTCTGATGACAAACCGCCTTCACAGAGAGGTGGTACGACGTCAGATACCGGTTAAGGATACAAAGCTGCATCCGCTTGGAGTGCTTGTAAAGACTGACAATATACCTCTTATCATGCAGGTGCGCACATTCAGAAAAATGTACTTTACCATACATGCAGCATCGCTTCTGCCAAAGGATGCACAGAAAGCAGCCGGACTTCTTGCAGAGTCAGATATGTATGATATATTAAGACGCATGCACCTAGAGGGTGGTCCGTTTTACTATCGTATTGAGAGCACGGCAGATGCGGCGTACCAGAGCAGGCTTGCGAAAGCTATCGATATGCATTTTGCGGGCAGGATGATCAATTCGCCAAATGATTACGACGTGGTGATTAAGCTCATACCGACAAAAAATGACAATTATTTTGTCTGCATGAGATTATGTTCTATACAGGATAATAGATTTGCATACAGAAAGAATGTGCTTCCTACGTCGATGCATCCGTCACAAGCGGCACTTATTGTTTCACTTGCAAAGCCGTATCTTAAGGAAACGGCACAAATCATGGATCCGTTCTGCGGAGTTGGTACACTGCTTATAGAGCGCGCACATTTAGTTCCGGCACGCGAGATATATGCTACAGATACCTATGGAGATGCAATCACTATGGGCAGAGAGAATGCTGCGTTTGCCAAAACAAGAATTAATTTTATACACAGGGATTTCTTTGATTTCAGACATGACTACAAATTTGATGAGCTGATTACGGATATGCCGGTTCGTAACCGACAGACCAAGGCGGAGATGGAGCTTTTTTACGAGAGGTTTTTCGACAAGGCCGCAGAGCATCTGGTATCCGGCGGAATCATAGTCATGTATTCAAATGAGATTGGGTTTGTGAAGAAACAAATCAGGCTGCGTGTCGAATACCGTCTGCTTCAGGAGACATGTATTCTCGATAAGAATGACTTTTATTTGTTTGTTATCAGATATGAGGATTGATTTGCGTGAGTTTTTAGGAGGAAAATATGTCAGATTCCAAGCTTTTTCAAAAAATACAGGATTATTTCTGCATGGTCAACGGAATATATTTGTCGTGTCTGACAAAAAGGATGGAGTCATGACAGAGGTGTGTCAATGTAACGATAAATGGAAGAGTATGCTTACCTTTATTGGTGAGGAAAAATACGAAAACCTTCTTTTGAGACTGTCGGACTGCAGGTTGAGAATCTCATAGATGAACCTCTGGATAAGGACTATATCAGGCTGTATGGTCTGATTGTAAGAGTGGACAATACCCACGATATATATTGGATTATAGCTGCGGTAATTGATGAGCAGATGTCTAATGATGAGAGAAACCTGCTTCCTGATGGCATAATTATTACCAGTGAAGCGCGTCTTAACAGAACAATTGAGTTCCTGGAAACTATGACCAGACAGCTTTTGATCACAAAGAGAGATGAGGATGCTGCGAATGAGGCACTTTCGCTTATCAGGAAGTCAGATGAGGAAATCAAGAAACAGTTTCATATGCTTGAGGCTATCAATTCTGTTATAAAACTGCTTGAGATGGATGGAAGCTTTACTGATATGGCTCAAAAAGCACTGGAGAGTGCAGTTACTACCATAAAGCTTACCGGTGCTTTTATCATCCGCAAAAACGTGGACGGCATGCATTTGGATGTGATTGTAAGCTATGGCAGAAAGCCGTTTGATACAATATCAATTACCGAGGTGCCTTTTTTCACCGGAAAGCCTTACATTATATCATCAGACTCTGTGATGCCGGAGAAATTCCGCCTTTTCATGGAGAAGCAGGCTATGAGGGCAGCTATATTCCAGCCTGTAAATATAGATAACAGGACTCAGATGTATGTGTGCTTTTTGATGAGAAGGATGACAGAAGCTGGGAAAAATATGATGTGAAGTTTTTAAATGATACGAAGCGCGTCATTCAAAGTATTCTCACAAAAAGATAACAACCAACTCGCTTGCAGGCTCCTATGCTTCGCTCGAAGCGATACTGGAAAACTCCGGCTGCGGTATATACGTGGCTGATATGTCTAAGTCAGAGATACTTTACATGAATAATTACTGTAAGCAGCTGCTTTCAAATATTATCGAACAGAACAAGCTGGAAAAATATATTTTTTCCCATACTGCAGAGAGCCGGAGCTTTACAGAGTCTACGTGACGGAGGAGGACAAGTGGTTTGATATTCATCGCACAGGCATAGCGTGGGTGGATGGCCGCAAGGTGCAGCTTGTTACAATGTATGATATCACACAGAAGAAGCGTTATCAGCAGCGCATTGAGAACCAGGCCAATAATGATTTCCTGACAGGGCTATATAACAGGATGAGATGTGAGCAGGATCTGGCTAAGTTTATAGATGATTCAGTGAAAAACGACACCAGAGGTGCGATGATTTATATAGATCTGGATGATTTCAAGCATATAAATGACGGGCTTGGCCATCAGTACGGAGATGTGCTTTTAAAAGCTATATCGCATAGCCTGACACAGGTGAAGGGAATTGAGAACCACTGCTACAGGATGGGTGGCGATGAGTTTATCGTCATAGTGACAGGCAGCTCTGTTGACAGGCTGGAGAGTATCATTAATGATATACAGCAGATATTTGTCAGACCGTGGTTCTTGAAGGGAGAGGACTATTACTGTACAATAAGTGCCGGAGTGGCATTTTTCCCGACAGATGCAAGAACTGTGGAGGATGTCATAAGAAGAGCTGATATAGCTCTTTTCAATGCTAAGAAAGAAGGAAAAAAACGTATAGAGTTCTACAACGAGGGTATTGATGGCACAAGCACAAAGCGTCTTGACCTGGAAAAGCACATGAGAAAAGCCACGATGAATGAGTGCGATGAGTTCACCGTGTATTTTCAGCCGATTATAAACGTGAAGGGGGAGGATGTCTGTGCAGGTGCAGAGGCTCTTGTCAGATGGAATTCAGCAACCATGGGCTTTATAAATCCGGTTGACTTTATACCGCTTGCTGAGTATCTTGGGCTTATAAACCCAATCGGGGAGCATGTATTAAGAGAGGCGGCGAAGCACTGCAGGTACTGGAATGACATGGGACATCCTGACTACAAGGTCAACGTAAATCTGTCTGTGGTGCAGCTGCTGCAGAATGACATAGTTAAGAAAATCAAAGGCATAATTGAGAGGTGGGCATAGAACCGGGAAATCTGTGTCTTGAGGTGACAGAGAGTCTGGCAATCAATGACATGGTGCGCATGAAGCGGATACTCAGTGAGATAAAGGCGCTTGGTGTTAAGGTTGCACTGGATGATTTTGGTACAGGATATTCATCACTCAACCATATCAGGGAGATGCCTCTTGATATCATTAAAATAGATAAATGCTTCATTGAGCATCTTGGGGAGGATGATTTTTCTGATGCATTTGTCAAGATGGTTACAGAGCTTGCCAACACAATAGGAGTACATGTCTGCGTGGAGGGAGTTGAGACTGACAGGCAATATGCTATTATTAAGAAGATGGGAATATATTACATACAAGGGTATTTCTTCGATAAGCCAATGTGCATAGAAAGCTTTGAGGAGAAATATATCTGACGAAGAAGGTGTAACATGCACGAAGAAGATATAGAAAAAAGCACATGCTATTCATTTTGGATATACCAATCTCGGCACAGGTGGTATCTGTAGCTGATGTATATGATGCCCTGACAAGCGATCGTGTGTACAAGAGAGCGTTTTCACATGAAAAGGCAATGCAGATGATTCTGGATGGAGAGTGCGGACAGTTCAATCCTGTTCTCCTGCAGTGTCTGGTCAATATACAGGATCGGATAAAGGCGGGGCTGGACTAGCTTAAATGCATAGTAAATGAAAAATATATGTAAAAATAGAAATTAAGTGTTGACATATTTGGTTTGATTTGATATTATATCAAAGTCGCGTGAGACAAGCGACAGAAAATCAAATATATGCGGAAGTGTCGGAACTGGCAGACGAGCAAGACTAAGGATCTTGTGATTATTGCAATCGTGTGGGTTCAAGTCCCATCTTCCGCATTATAAAATTAAAAAGGGTTAAGCCTTAGGGCTTAGCCCTTTTTAATTTTAGAAGCGGAAGCGGACCTTGTCCCCATGGGGACAAGGTCTCCGCTCCGCTTCGGTCGTTGCAGAACAGACGTCCCCCGGACGTCTTGCAACCCATCTTCCGCAAGGCTTCGGTTGTTGCGGGGCAGGCGCCCATGGTTCAAGGTCTCGCTTCCGGCTAGGTCGGCTCGTGGCATGAGTCCCCCGGACGTCTTGCAACCCATCTTCCGCATGGCTTTGGTTGTTGCGTGGCAGGCGCCCATGGGTCCAAGGTCTCCGCTCTGCACTTCATCTTCCGCGTTAAAATGGGGTAAGCTAAATTATACGGATTTCGTTCAAAATTGCATATTAGATCAGAAGGAGAGGACAAGCTTATGAGCCAGAAAAAATACAGTTTATTATACCCGGATACAAATGCACAATACCGGACCTTGAGTGATGTGACTATGCATGATCTGGGGATGGATCAAATCTGCAAAAAGCTGTCAGCAAAGGAGCGGGAACAGAACTACATCCAAAACGTGATGGCGCGTTTGTATGCAGATCCGGCGGTGACACAGTACCGCTGCGATATTTTCGAGGATGTCCTTCAACAGAAAAAAATGCGTGATGACCTTATGGAAATACTCGAGCGTATCAGTTTTCTGAGGGAGTATGGTAGCTTTAACCGGGAATATGATGAGAGTGCCTGCATCTGGGATCTGTTGCATCGGCTGGACGAGCTTAATGATTATATCAAGTGTGTGGATGCGCTTCATACATGTCTGGCAGCTTCGGACATTCATTCCGCAGGCTTTCTGGGGTTAAAAGCTTATGTGGAGAAAATCTATGCGGACAACGGATTTGCAGAACTGAAAAAAGATATCTCAGAACTGAAAATGGACACTTCACAGCTTAAGAGCATTACGGTAGGTATTAACTTGAATGACCGCTTTGAAGCGGACGGAATCGGTCTGATATCTGTAAACAGCAAATATTTTACCAAGTCCGGAATCCTGGGCAATTTTTATGACCATATTGCGTCAAGGGATCGGATCAATGAGGATACCATATGGAAAAAGAATTTTAAATTTCAGCCATTTGATGTGAATGCAGATGCGGTGATTAGCACTCCTATGCAGAAGGTGATGGATACAGCTGTTATGCGGTCGGAAAGCCGGGGTGGTATTGTGAAGCTTCCCGAGGGAGATCAGGCAAAGGATGTGACTCGTTATACAGACCGAATCGTCAACCATATGATTTCCCATATGGTGAAAAGAGTCAGAGAAGTACTGAACAAATATGTTTCTATTACCATTACCGACATGACAGACTTGATTCCGGAGCTGCTCTACTATATCAAATGGGCGGAGTACATCCAAAAATTGCAGGAACAGGGCTTTACCTTTGCTAAAGCTTCTGTATATAAAGCGGGAGAAATTGAATCTGATCCGTATATGATGCAGGCACGTGGAATTTACAATTTAAAGCTTGCTGTTTTGAGACAGAGGAGTCCGGGAATATTGTACCGAATGATATGGATTTCGACCGGAATAGGAGAGTGTATATCTTAACAGGTGCCAACGAGGTGGAAAGACGACAATTACACAGGCTGTTGGGCAGTTGTTTGTGTTGGCGCAGGGTGGCATATATATTCCGGGAAAAGCATTTACATTTTCCCCTGTTACAGGTATTTACACCCATTTCCCGGCAGATGAGGACAAGACATTGGATTTAGGAAGGCTTGGGGAAGAATGTAAGCGTTTTAAGGCAATCTATGAGGAGGCTGACAGCAGGAGTCTGCTTTTGATGAATGAATCATTTTCTACCACTTCGTTTGAAGAAGGATACTACATTGCCAAGGACAGTGTCAGGGCAATTTTACATAAGGGAATGAGGACCATTTATAATACACATATGCATAAGCTGGCATTTGATGTGGAGGAAATGAATGAAGAACAGCAGAAGGCAGAGCACACAGATGGGAAAGCGTTTTCCATGATTGTGCACATGAAGGGGACAGAGCGCTCCTATCAGATTGAAGTGGCGCCTCCGGAAGGGAAATCTTATGCAAGCGAGATTGCGCAGAAGTATGGGGTTACATATGAGATGCTGGTGAAATAAGAAAATGAGAAGTTTGATGTAGAACTTTCAGAGTTGGCAGAAAAGCAATATGATAAATAAGTTTTGCAAAGCATAGATATTTATTGGTTTATAGAGTGGCTGGAAGTAGGGTCATCATAGAAGGTATATATCACGAATTACAAGATTATGAAAATTCAATCATGTAAATTAGGGAGGACAGTGTTGAGAGGACACTGTCCTTTTTGTTTTATCTACACTATCGCTAATCACATATCAAAATCCTTGGCTATTCCCGTCACTGACACCACATTTTTTCAGCGTTATTGTATTAAATGTAAGGAGGACATGAATTGTGTTGACACCCTATAATATAGGGTATAATATGCAAAAATTAAAATGCAAAGGATAAACTTGTTGACATGATGTGTGATACACAGTATACTATGTTAAACACATAGTGTGCAACACACAATACAGTGCAATAAACACAGTGGATTTAAATAAAGGATACTAGGGAGGAGATTTGATGAATTGTGATGAAATTGTTTCAGGATTAATTTTAGAATTCAGACGGGGCACACTCATCATGGTAGTGTTAGCACAACTAAATAAACCAATGTATGGATATTCATTGGTAAAGGAATTAGAAGGAAAAGGTATTTCGATAGAAGGCAATACATTATATCCTTTACTGAGAAGACTAGAGAGTCAAGGTCTGCTAAAAAGTGAATGGGAAACTGAGCAACGAAGCCAAGAAAATATTATATCATCACAGAAGATGGGAAGCTGGTTTATAAAAAAATTAAAGAACACTGGAAAAAATTTTCACAGTCAATCAATGTTTTAATGGAGGAAGAATAAATGGTAAAAAATGATTTGATCGACAGATACATTTATGCAGTTACAAAACATATGAAATCCGCCATGAAAAAAGACGTGGCGGCGGAATTAGAGACGATCATACAAGATATGTTGGAGGAACGATGTGAGGATGTTACTCCAACGGAGCGTGATATCAAAGTTGTTTTAACGGAACTGGGAACCCCGAATGAGTTAGCTTCGAAATATAAAGGTGAAACACAGGATTGTTTGATTGGACAGCCGTATTACAGTTTATATGTGTATGTATTGAAAATTGTGACAGTGTGCATCAGTGGAGGAATGTTACTTGCCCAAATTATGGCAGCATTAACATCGCATACAATCTGGTATATAGCTATCTATAGAACCATCGGTGGGATTTTTGGCGGTATATTGACAGGATTTGCATTTGTGACATTATTATTTGCATTCTTTTATAAAAAAGGAATTAAGGTGGATGGGTTAAATGATGGAATAGATAATTTGCCTCCTGTTCCACAAAAGTCTAATAGGATTTCAAAAGTAGATGCGATTGTAGGAATTGTTTTTTCGGTTATCTTCACTCTTGTATTTCTTGTATGCCCACAGATTTTATGCATTGCATTTGTAAAAAATGGGTAGGTGTGTATGAACCACTTTTTAATTTAGAATATATCAGACAAACATGGTATTTCATTCTTGCATTTGGAATTTTGGGTGTTACAAGGGACAGTGTGAGACTTATTGATGGCAGCTATACCAAAAGAGTGATGCTTGTTACCATTATTACCAATATTATTGATGGAGTATTAACAAGCATTTGGCTGTTAAATGATAGGATTATGAATAGTGGATTTTTTGATGGTATTGAGCAGTTACTTGGAACGGATGCAGAAGGTATTTCACATGTTTTTATACACTATAATAAGGTATTTCTCTCAATCATCATTTTGGCATTAACAATTAATTGCATTGAGACAGTCGTGAAAGCAGTAAAATACAGTCGACAATAAAGAAAATTGATAAAATTATGTTTTATAAAGATGAATTGTGTTGACACCCTATAATATAGGGTGTAATATGGTTAAAAAGAGAAGGGAAAATTACAAATGACAAGAACTTTTATAGAGGTTCCGTTGTTTTCAAAAAGATGGAAAGAGATTGGATTAGGTGAGGATGAATTACGAGCGCTTCAGATAATGTTACTTAAAGATCCTGTGTCAGGACCTATAATGGAAGGAACTGGTGGAATTCGCAAGGTCAGATTTCCACTCCAGAATAGAGGTAAAAGTGGTAGCGTACGAGTTTGTTATACTGATTTTGCGGAGTATGAAGTAATATATCTGATTACAGCATTCCAAAAAAAGAGTCAGGAAAATCTTACAGAGGAAGAAAAAAGCGTTTTAAAGAAATTAGTTAAATCGTTGAGAGAGGAAGCTGCTAAAAATAGGAGGTGATTTCTATGAGCTCATTATTTGAGGATTTAAAAGAAGGACTCGAGGAAGCTATAGCTTATGAGAAAGGATATGGAGCGGGGAGAGTAAAAACATATATGATTTTGCCGGTCAAAGAGTATAGTGGAAAAGAAATACGTGATATTAGGACAAAGGCGGGGATGACTCAAAGTGTATTTGCTTCATATATGGGGGTTTCAATTAAAACAGTGGAAGCATGGGAAGGTGGTAGAACTCATCCGACAGGACCGGTGTTCAGGCTTTTAGATATTCTTTCTAAAAACGAAGAAATGGAATATATTGTTGCTAAATGAGCATAGAAATGGGTAGTAGATTATCTGTCTGTTTTTATAACATTACATGCAGTAGAATTCTTTTATTATGGCATAATTTGATGTTTGGCATAATTATTCTTGTATGGGGATTGTTATTCTTTTTTGGATGTTTTTCGGATGTGTATTGGATGGTTTTAGTGATTATAATTGTTATACACACAATCAGAGAGTAACGCAAAAGTTCAGAAATGTATATGATTTTTCATTTATAAGAAGGTAGTTTCATGTTCATTAGAGTACAAACTTCAAGCTTGCAAGGTTGAATCCCCTTGTTCATTATATTTAGTTGGAAATGAGAAACAGAATGAGAAAAATAGTAGCAGCTACAGAAGAAAATAAAGAAGAAATTTTAAAATTGTATAAGATACAGCTAGGCAGGGAGTTTTGTCCATGGGACGATTCTTATCCGGGAATGAAGGAGATTGAGTTTGATCTTGGTAGAGAATCTTTGTTTGTAATGATTGATGGGCAGGAGATTAATGCTGATGCCGTAAGAAAAGAGGACAGAATTATCGCAGCGATTTCAATTGATGATGATCCACAGGTGGAGAGGCTTGATTGCTGGAGCCATAAGCTGGCACCCGGGGCTGAGCTTTCAAGACTTGCGGTTCATCCGGATTTTCAGAATCAGAAAATTGCGAGACAAATGCTGGTATTTGGGATGGAAGAGCTCGCAAGGAGAGAATACAAAAGTGTGCATTTTTTAGTCAACAAGCTCAATGTGAAGGCTCTGCGCTCGTATGCAGTGTTTGGATTTGATACAGTGGGTGAATGCAGCCTGTTTGGGCAGCCGTTTTTGTGCTATGAAAAGAGTCTGTAAAAAATATGATTTTTTTGAAAAAAGTGCTTGCATTTTTGAAAACAATCTGATATTATATACGAGTCGCGTGAGACAAGCGGCGAAAACAAAATACATGCGGAAGTGTCGGAACTGGCAGACGAGCAAGACTAAGGATCTTGTGATTATTGCAATCGTGTGGGTTCAAGTCCCATCTTCCGCATTATAAAACTAAAAAGGGTTAAGCCTTAGGGCTTAGCCCTTTTTAATTTTAGAAGCGGAAGCGGACCTTGTCCCCATGGGTCCAAGGTCTCCGCTCCGCTTCGGTCGTTGCAGGACAGACGTCCCCCGGACGTCTTGCAACCCATCTTCCGCAAGGCTCCGGTTGTTGCAGGGCAGGCTCTCTATAATGATAAGACAGGAAAGGTAGGATTTTTATGATTAGATTTAATAACGATTATAACCGCGGTGCATTTGATTGCATTTTGAAGGCACTGGCGGATACAAATACAACCAGCTATCCGGGATATGGTGAGGATGAGTGGTGCGATAAGGCTGAGCAGATTATTAAGGGGCTTATTGGCAGAGATGATTCCATGATTAAATTTATTCCGGGTGCGACACAGGCCAATTATGTTGTGGTTGCGGCGGCGCTTTCACCGGTGCAGAGCGTGATTGCAGCGGATACGGGACATATCAATTGCCACGAGGCCGCTTCTATTGAGAATACAGGTCATAAGATTCTTGCGCTTCCTAACACGGATGGTAAAATCAGTGCTGCGCAGATTGAGGCGTGTGCCGCAGAGTATTATGACAATGCAAAGCCTGAGTATCTGACAGAGCCAAAGATGGTTTATATTTCATTTCCGACTGAGCAGGGTACTCTTTACACGAAAAGAGAGCTTTGCGATATCAGTGCTGTCTGCAAGAAATACGGCATGTACCTGTTTGTTGATGGTGCGAGAATGGGATATGGACTGGGCTCAGATAAAAATGACCTTACACTTTGTGATTTTGCCATGCTTTCGGATGTTTTTTATATCGGTGGCACAAAGTGTGGTGCGCTCTTTGGCGAAGCGCTGGTTATAAATGCTGAGGATATCAAGTATCGTTTTAAGGCTTATATGAAGCAAAACGGTGCAGTGCTTGCAAAGGGCTGGCTGATGGGCTTGCAGTTTGCCATTATGCTTGAGAATGGCGGTTATTTTGAAAAGACAAAGCGTGCTGATGAGCTTGCCATGCAGATTAAAGGTGCTTTTGAACAGAAAAAGATACCGTTTTGGGTTGAGAGCTTTACAAATCAGCAGTTTGTGATTTTATCGGATGAGCAGAAGAAGACACTTGCCGAGAAGTACTATTTTGAAGAGATGGGAAGAGAGAAGGATGGCACTGTAGTACGATTCTGCACCAGCTGGGCCACAAAACAGGAGGAGGTTGATGCACTGGTTTTAGATATATCAAAGCTGGTGTAGTAACAGATTTATAGTTTTTCGTACATTTCGTATAGTTTTTTAAATTTATGCTTGCATTATTCTAAACTTTTTGGTAGAATAATGCTTGTTCGCAGGAGTGGCGGAATTGGCAGACGCGCAGGCTTCAGGTGCCTGTGGTAGCAATATCGTGTGGGTTCAAGTCCCATCTCCTGCATTAACAGGGAAGTCGGTGAACGGCTTCCTATTTTATTTTGTGCAGATAATTTTGAAAGCCTATTGGCTATTAATGGTCTGTAACCGTTGCCTGCCACACTGAGGGGTACAGCTGTCACAGGAATTTGATTATTATATTGGAGATGGGATTGCAGCGTGAAGAGATTGAATCTATCTTATATTAATGTAATATGTGTGTTTGTTTTGTCCTTTGCTGTTATGGAGTATGTAAATCTTTTGATTGGCAGAGTGGGCGGATTTCCTGTGCTTGCAGGGGTGCTTGTGTCATATTCCGCTATGAGATATGGCAGCTTTGCAAGGAAAAATATGGCATGCTACATGGGCATCTATATACTGACATGGTTTATCGGCACGGTAGTGCTCTTTATCTCAAAATACTCAGGCTGGGGCAATATCAAAAAGCTTGGTCCGGCGCAGTATTTTAAGGCACTGTACGGCTCAACCCTGTCAGAGATATGGGGATATTTTTTTGCAATTGTGCTCATGCTGACAGTGATTGTTTCACTTTTTCCGCTTATCGTAATAAAAAACAGGAAAATATATGCACGGTATGTGTTGGGAAATACGCTTTTTTGGACGATAATACTCATACCGCTTAGGTTTATAGATAAGAAATTTGTCAATCACAAGGTGATGTGGCAGGCCGGCTGTATGATGGTCTTTGCTATGCTTTTGCTTGTGCTGGAGCTTTTCGTTGTATACAGACTGGTAAAATACAGGTATTGCGATGAGCATGCAGACAGGAAAGTGCGCATTCACAGACGCAGGGTTCGAAGGAAAACATTAAAAGCTGTAATAGTCATTGTGCCGGTTGTTGTCATTGCAATTATTGTTGTTTACACATATTTCATGTCGCCTTCAAACGAGCCGGCTGAGTATGAAAAGGTCGCAAGCTGTATCACAAATGATGACAGGCTTGGGCCTATGGTTTATGACAGTCAGGTGTATATTCCGATAACCATAGAGCTTGACTATGCAGGGACTGGCAGTCCGCTTGGCTATATTGTATACAAGGATCAGGACTATAGCAGCAGGTACTATGAGGTTGCAGCATCAAACCTCTTATATATGAATAAGAACGGTGACGATACATATTTACAGATGGCGGGCAACGCATCAAATTCATACAAGAAGCTGTCTGTAGTTGAAAAAAGCAATTCATGGAAGGATTGCAGCGTTTTTCTCATGTGGGATGAGGAGTGGCAGTCAGAGTCGCGCTACAGCAAGGATGTCACAGGCTATACGGAGTGCGATGAGGAGTTCATAAAAAGTCTTGAGGATACCTTTGGCGCAGTGAAAATAAATCCGGCGGACTTCAAGGGCTATGATGCCTATTTTACAATAGAGGGCTACAAATCCATGAAGGATGCATAGAGAGTGACAGTCATGTGGGTACCTGGGTGGGCTGCATACTGGCAAAAGACGATAAATTTTACTATGGCAGCTACGACAATGAAATCACAGGCGGACAGCTTCAGATGCTGCGCCATGTGCTCGGCGGTAATTGATATAGCATTTAATTTTTGCCGAAAGAAAATTAAAGTAAAAAGAAATAAAAAAAGGATTTTTAAAAATCACGTCGAATAATAACTAGTGTAGAGCATAATTAGTGTAGAGCACTATTAGTGGAATGTAACGCTATTTGTTACATTTGTGTGTGAATAGCAGCAGAACATAACGACTGTGACAGCGAGGAGGCAGATAAATGACTATTCGCGAGCAGATAGAAAAACGTGAGCAGGAAATACTTAGTCCGTTCGCATGCCTGAGCATCAACTCAAGAGGCAGGGACTATGATGAGCCGCAGTGCGATATCAGGCCTGTTTTTCAGCGGGACAGGGACCGGATACTGCATAGCAAGGCATTCAGGCGTCTGAAAAATAAGACACAGGTGTTTCTTACGCCAAAGGGCGACCATTACCGCACACGTATGTCGCATACGCTTGAGGTGTCGCAGAATGCCAGGACAATAGCCAAGGCACTGAGACTGAATGAGGATCTGGTGGAGGCTATAGCACTGGGACACGACCTGGGGCATACACCGTTTGGACATGCGGGTGAGCGCATCCTCAATGAGATTTACGAGGGTGGCTTTAAGCATAATGAGCAGAGTGTGCGCATAGTGGAGAAGCTTGAAAAGGACGGAGCAGGACTCAATCTGACATGGGAGGTCAGAGATGGTATGCTAAATCACCAGACCTCGCTCATGCCACACACCTTAGAGGGCAAAATAGTCAGGCTTTCAGACAAGATAGCCTACATAAATTCAGACTTTGATGATGCAATCCGCGCACAGCTTCTGTGCGAGGATGATATACCGCTTGAGATAAGAAACACGCTTGGACACAGCACCAAGGCCAGGCTCAATCATATGGTGCACAATATCATCACAAACAGCATGGGAAAGGACGATATATGCATGTCAAAAGAGTCTGCGCAGGCAATGCAGGATTTGCGTAAATTCATGTTCGCAAACCTCTATAACAATCCCGTCGCAAAAAGCGAGGAGAAAAAGGCCAAGGCGATGCTCAAGCAGCTTTATTTCTATTATATGGAGCATATAGAGGAGCTGCCGCAGAAATACCTCGCCATGCTAGGGCAGGGGGATGACAAGGGGCGCATCATATGCGACTATATATCAGGCATGACAGACCAGTATGCCACCACGAAGTTCCACGAGTATTTCGTACCGGTAGCCTGGGAAATAGATGGTTACTGATAATTCGTACAGACTCTTAGCAGCGTAGCGTTAGCCGGTTGTAAGAGCTAAGTGCCGCACTGCAGACGCGCTCACCGGGCGACAACAAAGAAGAACAGTAAGGGGATGATAAAATGCCGTACTACTCTGATGAGCTTATAGAGGAGGTACGTTCGCGAAATGACATAGTCGATGTTATAGGAAGCTACGTGCATCTTCAGAAAAAGGGAAGTACCTATTTTGGATTATGCCCATTCCATAACGAAAAGACAGGATCCTTTTCAGTCTCACCGAATAAGCAGATGTACTATTGCTTCGGCTGTGGAGCCGGAGGCAATGTATTTACATTTCTCATGCAGTATGAGAACTTTACCTTCCTGAGGCCATGCAGGAGCTTGCAGACCGTGTGGGAATTGAGCTTCCCAAGCAGGAGATGACCTCAGCACAAAGGAGGGAGGCAGACAGGCGTACACAGCTGCTTGAGATAAATAAAGAGGCTGCAAAGTATTTTTATATGCTGCTTCGTGGACCGAGAGGACAAAGGGCGCATGAGTATTTCAAAAAGAGAGAGCTGTCCGATGAGACAATGCAGAAGTTCGGGCTTGGTTACTCGGACCAGTACAGTGATGATCTGTACAAGTATCTGCGCAGCAAGGGCTATGATGATGAGATACTTAAGGAGACAGGCCTTGTGACGATAGATGAGGTCAGAGGCGGGCACGATAAGTTCTGGAATCGTGCGATGTTTCCGATTATGGATGTGCACAACCGCGTCATAGGCTTTGGAGGCCGAGTGATGGGTGACGGAGAGCCAAAGTATTTAAACTCTCCGGAGACAAAGATATTTGATAAGAGCCGTAATCTTTACGGACTTAATATAGCAAGGAGCACGAGGAAAAACCAGCTCCTTTTGTGTGAGGGCTACATGGATGTCATAGCACTGCATCAGGCGGGCTTTGACAATGCGGTGGCGTCGCTTGGCACGGCGCTCACGAGCGGACATGCCTCACTATTAAAGAGATACACCAATGAGGTGTATCTGACATATGACAGTGATGGCGCCGGGGTAAAGGCAGCGCTGCGTGCGATTCCGATACTCAAGGAGGTAGGCATCACAACAAAGGTCATTAACATGCGGCCGTACAAGGACCCGGATGAGTTTATCAAGGCGCTTGGTGCACAGGAGTATGAGGAGCGTATCAAAAAGGCTGAAAACAGCTTTATGTTTCAGATACGTATCATGCAGGCAGGCTATGATATGGACGATCCCGAGTCAAAAACCGCATTTTATAATGAAATCGCAAAGAAGCTGCTTGGTTTTACCGAGGAGCTTGAGCGGACAAACTATACGCAGGCAGTGTCCAGAGAGTACAGCATACCATACGACGACTTAAGAAAGCTCGTAAACAGTATGGCAATGAAGGGCGGTATCGTAAAGCCCCAGACAAAGCTTAAAAGTGGAATCAATGAGAAAAATAAAAAGGAGGATGGCATGAAGCAGTCGCAGAAGCTTCTCCTCACATGGCTCATAGAGGATAATTCACTTTTTGACAGGATAAAGGGGCGTATCAGTGCAGATGACTTTACCGAAGAGCTGTACCACAAGGTGGCTAAGGAGGTTTTTCACAGTACGAGACCACGCATACAGTAAATCCGGCCAGGATAGTAAGCATGTTTACCGATGAGGACGAACAGCGCGAGGTGGCAGGGCTTTTCAATGCCACAATCCATCAGGTGGAGGGCAAAAATGACAAGGCAACCGCACTCAGGGAAACCGTTGTCCGTATCAAGCAAAACAGCATAGACTATCGCTCAAAGCATCTGCACCTACAGATATGGAGGGCATGATGAGGATTATTGAGGATAAGCGTGCACTCGAAGAATTGCAAAAAATACCAGAATAAAGAGGAAAATAAAATGGCAAAGAAAAAGGAACAAAAAGACATGGCACAGGAGCAGGAGCAGAGACTGAATTTCCAGCAGAAGCTTATTGAGATTCTTGAGCTTGGAAAAAGAAAAAGAATATGCTCGAATATCAGGAAATTGCAGATTTTTTCAAGGACTTAAATCTGGATCCGGAGAAGTTTGAGATGGTAATAGATTATCTCGAGCAAAACGGTATAGACGTGCTTAAAATCAGCAATGATGATGACGTGGATGATGATATCATACTCGATGATGAGGATGAGGTAGAGGTTGAAAAGATTGACCTCTCAGTACCGGAGGGAGTCAGCGTCGAGGATCCTGTCCGTATGTATCTTAAGGAAATAGGTAAGGTACCTCTTCTCTCAGCAGATGAGGAGATTGAGCTCGCCCAGAATATGGAGGACGGAGCGGTAGCAACCGAGAAGATTAATGTACTAAAGGGCCGCCTTGATGGTGCATCGGAAGAGGAAAAGGCTGAGATAAAGCAAGAAATAAAGACTCTGCAGAGGGATGTGGACAAGGGAGCAGATGCCAAAAAGCGTCTTGCAGAAGCAAACCTGCGTCTTGTTGTCAGCATCGCAAAGAGATATGTGGGAAGAGGAATGCTTTTCCTTGACCTGATTCAGGAGGGAAACTTAGGTCTCATCAAGGCAGTTGAGAAGTTCGACTACAAGAAGGGCTACAAATTCTCTACATATGCCACATGGTGGATTCGCCAGGCTATCACAAGAGCCATAGCCGATCAGGCAGAACAATCCGTATTCCTGTGCATATGGTTGAGACAATCAACAAGCTCATCCGTGTGTCAAGACAGCTCCTTCAGGAGCTTGGCAGAGAGCCTTCACCGGAGGAAATTGCCAAGGAGATGAACATGCCGGTAGAGCGTGTGCGTGAGATACTCAAGATATCACAGGAGCCTGTTTCACTTGAGACTCCAATCGGTGAGGAGGAGGATTCACATCTTGGTGATTTCATCAAGGATGATAATGTACCGGTTCCTGCTGATGCGGCAGCATTCACACTTCTTAAGGAGCAGCTTGAGGAGGTGCTTGGCACTCTTACAGAGAGAGAGCAGAAGGTACTCACACTCCGCTTTGGCTTAGAGGACGGCAGAGCCAGAACCCTTGAAGAGGTAGGTAAGGAGTTCAACGTCACTCGTGAGCGTATCCGCCAGATTGAGGCAAAGGCGCTAAGAAAGCTTCGTCATCCAAGCAGAAGTAGAAAGCTTAAGGACTACTTAGAGTAAGATGATTAGGCTATCCAGAAGAATGAAGGCAGTGGCATCAATGGTCACGGCCGGCTACACGCTGTGTGATGTGGGAACCGACCATGGCTATGTGCCTATTGCCTGGTGCAGGGTAATATAATACCGAGGCAATTGCTGTTGATATAAATAAGGGACCGCTTGAGCGCGCCAATGAGCATATAAGGGCAAACGGTCTGACAGAGAAGATTACCACAAGGCTTTCCAATGGGCTTGAAGCGATACACGACGGAGAGGTTGACTCTATTGTCATAGCAGGAATGGGAGGAGAGCTTGTTATTCACATTTTAACCGCAGGGGAGACAGTGTGCAGGTCGGCAAAGGAGCTGATTCTGCAGCCACAGTCGGAAGTGAGCAAAGTCCGTGAATATGTAAGGAACACAGGCTATAAGATAGTTGATGAGGATATGATTTTGGAGGACGGAAAATACTATCCGATGTTCAGATGTGTGCCGTGTGCGGACAATTCCGCATGGGACAATATGGACGAGACGACGGTTACTGTATGCGATTTGTACGGACCTGTACTTATCAAAAACGGTAATCCGGTGCTTCGGAAGTTCCTTGTCAGGGAACACCACAAGCTGGCTGCCATCATGCAGCAGCTAAGGACACAGGAGATGAGTGATTCCATCATGGACAGAATCGAGCAGATAAACGAGATGATGGCGTACAATGAGGCAGCATATTCGACTATGGGGGCAATAAGAAATGCAGGAATATAGTGTGAAGGTGACCTTGCCGGATGGACAGGTCATGGCAGTGACAGCATCAGAAAGTGATACTTTAGAAGCCGTAGCGGACAGATTCAAGGATTATTATGAGGATGACATAATCCTTGGAATTGTAAACGGCAGGCTTCGTGAACTGAATAAGAAAATAAAAAGTGACTGTGAGCTTAGCTTTGTGACGACAGCTGACAGGGATGGCAGGCGTACATACAGAAGAAGTGTTGTGCTGCTTTTGCAGAGGGCTATATACGATGTATATGGCAGCATGACACAGCTTCATGTGATGCATTCGCTCGGAGAAGGCTATTATTGTCAGCTTGAGAAAGCAGTGGAGTGTGCAGACAGCCAACAGGAAAAATATAATGAAGATACAGACTTACAAGGCAGCAGAGAAAACAGTGAGAAAAGCGTGACAGAGCATGATATCGACAGGATAGTATGCAGCATGTACTCATTTGTGGAAAAAGACCTCCCAATTACCAAGCACAGTGCAAAAACACAGTATGCGGAGCAGCTTTTCAAGGAAAAAGGGCTGCATGATAAGGAGAGGTTATTGCACTACAGGAGAAGCTCCAGAGTCAATCTTTATGAGCTGGATGGGGTGGTGGATTATTTCTACGGATTTATGGCACCCTCGACAGGCATGCTCAAATACTTTGATATAGTGCCGTATGAGAGTGGCTTTGTGCTTCTTTTTCCGGGTGCTCACAGCAGGAGCGTTGAGCCGCTTGTGACATCAAATAAGCTGTTTCACACGCTGGATGATTCCAGGGAATGGAGCAAGATGCTTGGAATAGGCACGATAGGCTCACTAAATGATGCGATTGCAGCAGGCAGGGGACAGGAAATCATGCTGCTTCAGGAGGCACTGATGGAGCAGAAGATAGGAAATCTTGCAGCGCAGATTGCTTCGGACGACAAAAAGAAATTTATCATGATAGCAGGGCCTTCATCATCAGGCAAGACATCGTTTGCCAACAGACTGTCAATCCAGCTTATCGCAAAGGGCAGAAAGCCACATCCGTTAAGTCTGGATGACTACTATGTGGACAGGGAGTTTTGCCCGAAGCATCCGGACGGAAGCTTTGATTTTGAGTGCCTTGAATCTATTGATGTAAAGCTGTTCAATGAGGATATGAACAGGCTTCTTAAAGGAGAGGCTGTTGATATGCCTTCCTTCAATTTCAAGACAGGAAAGAGAGAGTACCGCGGAAGAAAGCTGACACTGGGAGCTGATGATATACTTGTCATAGAAGGAATCCATGGACTAAATGAAAGGCTTTCACAGCTTATCCCGCCTGAGCACAAGTTCAAAATCTATATTTCAGCGCTTACACAGCTCAATATTGACGAGCACAATCCTCTTTCCACCACAGATGAAAGACTTATACGCCGGATTGTGCGTGATGCGCGTACACGAGGTACCAATGCCATGGAGACAATCGCTATGTGGCCGTCTGTCAGAAAGGGTGAAAGGGAGAATATCTTTCCTTTCCAGGAACAGGCGGATGTGATGTTCAACTCTGCACTTGTGTATGAGCTTGCGGTACTCAAGGTGTATGCGGAGCCGTTGCTTTTTGGCATAGAAAGAGACTGCCCGGAGTATCTCGAGGCAAAGAGGCTGCTTAAGCTCTTAGACTACTTTCTTCCGATGCCGGCTGACGGCATACCAAACAATTCACTGCTTCGTGAGTTTGTAGGAGGAAGCTGCTTTAATGTTTAAAACTAAAAATCCCGCATTCCGGCTGTGTATAGAATACTGCTTGTGGCAATTGCAGTCATGGCAATTGGCGGTATTGCCGTAAATTGTTATGTGGGAAATTATTATCGCGCAGATTCAATTGCGGAGGCTGCAATCGATTCAGACAGAGAGGTTTCTGTTACTATTGAAAAGAAGGACAAGCGTATACAGGCCACCCAGTACGACTTAAGGCATAAGAATTATACGATAACCTTTGCACCGCAGGATAAGGAAAAAGCCACAAAGGCATTGATTTTTTATCCGGGAGGCAGGGTGCAGTATACGGCGTATGCGCCGCTGATGCATGAGCTTGCAAAGAATAATTTCGTGTGCATACTTGTACATATGCCGGGCAACCTCGCAGTATTGGACCAGAATGCAGCAGACGGTATCATTGAAAAATACAAGGAAATATATCCATCCATACAGGAATGGTACATGGGAGGCCACTCCTTAGGCGGAGCCATGGCTGCAGAATATGTGTCAAAGCATGTAGATGAGTTTGACGGACTATATCTTTTTGCAGCATATTCTACCGCTGACCTGTCGGATTCAGATCTGAGGGTTTTTAGTGTGTATGGCTCAGAGGATGGTGTGCTTGATATGGACAAATACCGCAAATACCGCTCAAACCTGCCGGAGGATACTTATGAGTATGTCATTGATGGCGGGTGCCATTCTTATTTTGGAAGCTATGGTCTGCAAAAAGGGGACGGTACACCTGATGTGGCTTTCGAGGAGCAGATAGAGATGGCGGTAGACTTTATTACATACAACAGCAAATAATAGTTACCGGTATACTATATTACATACAACAGCAAATGATAGTTATCGGGAAATAATAAAATGCAACTGAGATATCTCAGTTGCATTTTTAATGGTGCACCTTGCGGCGCACGTTACTAATAAGTTATTTTACGAAACGCCAATAGGCTTTAGATTATTAAAATACGCAGGACGATAAGCCGGGTTATGTCGTTGAGTGATCATCTATCTAGGACGCCTGTTGCCAGACGCCTCAAGCAACCTACCTAAAGCTGGCGGGCCACGTCAAAGCTTTGTTTCGGTCTTGCTTCGGATGGGGTTTACATGTGCCCTCCCTGTTACCAGTGAGGCGGTAGTCTCTTACACTGCCATTCCACCCTTACCACAAAAGTGGCGGTATATTTCTGTTGCACTGTCCTTAGAGTTTCCTCCACCGGCCGTTAACCGGCATCCTGCCCTATGAAGCCCGGACTTTCCTCACCTGCGGTCTTTCGACACCTGCAGCCGCGATCACCTGTCCTGCATATTTATTTAATATACCAAGCATTTTTTCAAAAATCAAGCCCTTTTACCAACTTTAATAAACGAAATATAAAATGTTTCTTAAAAGACGATAGGTCTATTGACGGTTTTTATCTTCAATATTATCTTAATAAATGTAAAGAACGATTTAAAACCTCAAATTCATAGCGTGGACACTGTATGAGGTAAGAATTTGGCTATAATGAAAATATAGGGCGAGGCGGTAATATGAGAGAAAAATTTATCAGATTTATGAATGGAAGAAACGGGATGGACGAGCTTGCAAGGGCTGAGTCATGGGTAGTAATGATATTACTTGTGGTTTCAATATTTACAAGGTCGGCGATACTTGATATACTGGCTATAGGACTGATGATACATATGTATTTTCGTGTATTTTCGAGAAATGTAAACAAGCGCTATGCAGAGAATCAGAAGTTTTTAAATGCCAGGTATGAGTGGACCGTAAAGGCAGAGCGCAGGAAAAAGCGCTTTGCACAGAGGAAGCAGTACAAGTTCTTCAAGTGTCCTATGTGCAAGCAGGAGGTCAGGGTGCCAAGAGGACATGGCAAGATCTGTATTACCTGTCCGAAGTGCCGGGAGCAGTTCGTGAGACGCAGCTAGTACATCGAATAATAAGTAACCAGCCATATGACTTGCCTGATTTCCCATCTGCGGCGTTGTAGTCAATCGACGTAGCCACCGCTACGCCTCATTCCTCCGCCTTGCAGATGAAAATTCATTCTGCGTCATATAGCCAGAAACTTATTTTTCGATGTACTGGTACGTCAATATATATACCTGTACATAAGAGCATGGAGAAGAGAAATGTTTGGATATATAACTGTCAATAAGGACACTTTGTCCGAGGAAAATAAAAAAATATATCAAAGCTATTATTGCGGGCTGTGCCAGACAATGAAGTCGCAGTATGGCAGGCGTGCACAGATGGCACTAAACTATGACATGACTTTTCTCATAGTGCTTCTGACAGGCTTGTACGAGCCGGATAGTGTAACGCGGGATGGATTTGTATGCAGCGTGCACCCTACGAAGAAGCGTACACTTCGCACCAATGAGATTACAGAGTATGCTGCAGCTATGAACATACTGCTTGCATACTACAATCTGATAGATGACTGGAAGGACGATAAAAGCCTGACGAAGAAGACATACGCAGAGATGCTGAAAAAGGACTTTGAGAAGGCAAAAAAAGGCTATCCGATACAGGCTAAGGCGATAGAAGACTACATTGCAAGGCTTGCAGAGTGCGAGAAGAGCAATGATACCAATATTGATGCAGTTGCGGGGCTGACAGGAGAGATGCTCGGCATACTTTTTGCGTGGAAGCAGGATGAGTGGCAGAAGGATCTGAAGGAATTTGGCTGCTATATGGGCAAATTTATTTATATAATGGATGCGTATGAGGATATTGGGGATGATGTGAAAAAGAAGTCATATAATCCACTTATACAGCTCATGCATTGCTGCAATAATGATCAGGAAAAATTTGACAAATCCTGTCGGCTTATGATGACATCTATGCTTTCAGAGGCAGCAAAAATATTTGAGAGGTTGCCAATTCTCTTACATGCGGATATAATCAGAAATGTTCTATACTCCGGTGTGTGGAGCAAGTATGAGTATATTCAGATGAAGAAAAGGAAGAAACATAAATGATAGATCCATATCAGGTGCTCGGTGTCAGCCGCAGTGCAAGTGACGATGAAATAAAAAAGGCCTACAGGAGCTTAAGCAGAAAATATCATCCTGATGCCAATATCAACAATCCTAACAAGGATCAGGCTGAGGAGAAGTTTAAGCAGGTGCAGCAGGCATATGACCAGATAATGAAGGAAAAGCAGTCCGGTGCTGCCGGAGCCGGTGGATATGGCGGTGCGGGAAGCAGCAGCTCATACGGAGGCAGCTCCTATGGTGGAGCATATGGTAGTGGACCGGGAGCAGGTGATCCATTTGGAGCAGGTGGACCGTTTGGCGGTTTCTATGGCCGATATACCTACAATAATGCAGGCAGCAGTGCACAGGATGACAATCCAAAGGTGCGTGCAGCAGGCAATTTCATCAGCAACGGCTACTACAATGAGGCACTGAAGGTGCTTGAGGAGGTACCTTTTGCTGAGAGACGCGGAAGGTGGTACTACTACAGTGCTGTCGCAAACCAAAAGCTCGGAAACACAGCGACAGCCATAGAACACATACAGCGAGCTGTGTCGCTTGAGCCAAACAACATGCAGTACCGCCAGTTTATGCAGATAATTGAAAATGGTGGCTCGTGGTATTCGGATATGGGAGACATATACGGACGCCCTAGTGGCAGGGGCAGCGAGTGCTGCAGTCTGCTAGCCACATTCCTTTGCTGGCAGATGTTCTGCTGCTAGATGTCAAGCTTTTCTGATGTTACAGATGGAAATTCATGCAAGTTATTGTGCTGGTTATTTGCAGAACGATGGACTGGTATATTAATCTGTGCAATTATTCTGAATAGTTACCTGAAAAATAAAAGATGCGGTCATACGACCGCATTTTTTATTTATGGACATGAGTAACTATTCAGATCCACACATATATGAGCAAAATCAGCTGCGCAGCAATGGCTGTATTATTCCATAGAATCCGGAATACCATCATGATCCAAATCTGCCATGTCTGCTCCGTGTGCACCGATATCCACAGTGTTTAAGGTGCGTCTTTTAAGTCTTGCGGCTTCAGACTGCTTTAGCAGATAGTTCTTTATCTCGCGTGAGTGCTTTACGTGAACGAGCTTAAGCTCAGGGTTTGTAACGTCGCCTGTGTAGCAGACTATGGTGCCGAGCTTAAAAATGCGCTCCATCAGTGATGTGGTAAGCTTTACATCAGCTACCTTATACATGTAGCAGTCATCCTCTGTGGTGCTTAAGAGTCCGGACTCTACAGTGATAAAGGACGGTGTGACGGTATATTTTGTGAAAGTCCACGGCAGACCGAGAAACAGCAGTCTCTTTCTCTCTTTAAAGATTACAGCATCGTCATCATCGATTGCGCCGGCGGTGGTGTTTTTGATTTGTGATTCATTTACAGACATATTATTCTCCTTTTTGATGTTGAAATTGTCGTAATTGTATGAAAACTTCACTACAATTGCTAAGCATTCAGAACAGTTGCATTCTGACATATATTCTACAACAAAAAAGTGTAAAAGCCAACTTGAATATTGCGCTAAGTTATTATATGATAGAAAAAATGTAAAAAAATTGTTACGCGAAAAAGAATGGAGGCAAATTATGCGTCACTTAATGAGTCCGTTGGATTTTTCTGTAGAAGAGTTGGACAAGCTTCTGGATCTTGCAAATGATATAGAGGCTCATCCTGAGAAATATGCACACAAGTGCGATGGAAAGAAGCTTGCAACCTGTTTTTATGAGCCAAGCACGAGAACCAGGCTTAGCTTTGAGGCTGCCATGCTTAATTTGGGAGGCTCGGTGTTAGGTTTCCACAGTGCTGATTCGTCATCTGCGTCAAAGGGCGAGAGCGTTTCAGATACTATCAGGGTTATTTCCTGCTATGCGGATATCTGTGCCATGCGTCATCCTAAGGAGGGTGCACCGCTTGTGGCTTCAGAGAAATCGCGTATCCCTGTAATCAATGCAGGCGATGGAGGTCATCAGCATCCTACCCAGACACTTGCTGATCTCCTTACAATCCGTTCCATCAAGGCAGATTGAATAATATCACAATCGGCTTTTGCGGAGATTTAAAGTTTGGACGTACAGTGCATTCACTGATCAATGCACTTATCAGATATGACAATGTGAGGATTGTGCTTATCTCGCCTGAGGAGCTTAAGGTGCCTGACTATGTGCGCGATGATGTGCTTCGTGCCAACAATATCGAGTTCAAGGAGGTAGAAAAGCTCGAGGATGCCATGGGAGAGCTTGATGTGCTCTACATGACACGTGTCCAGAAGGAGCGTTTCTTCAATGAGGAGGACTATGTGCGTCTGAAGGATTTCTACATTCTGACAAAGGAGAAGATGGAGCTTGCAAAGGATGATATGATTGTACTTCATCCGCTCCCACGTGTGAATGAGATTTCTGTTGATGTGGATGATGACCCGAGAGCATGCTATTTCAGGCAGGCACAGTATGCGGTTTACGTGCGTATGGCGCTTATTCTGACATTGCTTGGACTGGCTGAGGACTAAAGGAGGATAATATGCTGAATATAAGTGGAATACATGAGGGCTTTGTGCTCGATCATATCAAGGCAGGTATGAGTCTTCAGATTTACAGGGATTTAAAGCTTGACAAGCTCGACTGCACAGTTGCAATCATAAAGAATGCAAAGAGCAGCAAGATGGGCAAGAAGGATATCATCAAGGTAGAGTGTCCGATAGAATCATTAGATCTCGATATCCTTGGATTTATCGACCACAATATCACTGTAAATGTGATAAAGGGTGACAAGATTGTGGACAAGATGGAGCTTAAGCTGCCTCATCAGGTGAAAAATGTCATCAAGTGCAAAAACCCAAGATGCATCACTTCAATTGAGCAGGAGCTTGACCAGATTTTCGTGCTTTCCGATGAGAAAAACGAAATCTACCGCTGCAAGTACTGCGAGGAGAAATACGAAGGAGTTAAATAGTATCAGTTATGTATGCCAACGTGATTGTGGATATATCCCACGAAAAACTGGATAAGACATTTCAGTACAGCATCCCGGATGAGCTTTTATGCGACATCCGTCCGGGTGTGTGCGTGGATATTCCATTTGGCAGCCGCACTATCACAGGCTATGTGATTGAGGTCACGGATAAGCCTGAGTACGACCCGGCAAGGACAAAGCCTCTTATCGGGATAAAGGCAGACTCTGTGGCTGTGGAGGCAAAGCTCATCGCACTTGCGGCATGGATACGGCGCAATTACGGCTCTACCATGAATCAGGCACTTAAGACTGTTATACCTGTAAAGAAGCAGGCTAAGGAGCAGGTGAGCCGCAGTATTGCACTGAAAATAGACAAGGTAAAGGCAAGGGCGCAGCTTGCGCTTTGCGAGGCAAAAAAACAAAAGGCAAAGACCAGGCTTTTTCGTGCGCTGATTGATGCTGATGATGGGGCGCGCCTTGAGTATTCCTTTGTGACAGGCAAGCTGTCGGTGTCGGCTGCCACTATAAGAGCGCTTGAGCAGAGCGGTTTTATCGAGGTCATCACACAGAGCGGCTACAGAAATCCTGTGGAGCATATGAGTGTGGACACCTATGATAAGGTACTGAATGCTGCGCAGCAGAGTGTGGTTGATGCGATAGAAGGCGACATTGCCGCTGGCCTTAGAAATACTTATCTGATTAAGGGTGTTACCGGAAGCGGCAAGACAGAGGTGTACATGGAGCTTATCGCACACTGTATACAGTCCGGGCGTCAGGCGATTGTGCTGATTCCCGAGATTGCCCTCACTTACCAGACCGTGATGCGTTTTTTTGCCAGATTTGGGAACAGGGTTTCGATAATCAATTCAAGACTTTCAAATGGTGAGCGTTATGACCAGTTTGAGAGAGCTAAGAATGGTGATATTGACATCATGATTGGCCCGCGGTCGGCGCTGTTCACACCTTTTTCAAATTTAGGACTTATCATAATAGATGAAGAGCACGAGAATTCATACAAGAGCGAGTCGGTGCCACGCTATCATGCCAGGGAGGTGGCGATAGAGTACGCGCGCATGTCCGATGCCATTGTGGTACTTGGCTCTGCAACACCGTCGGTGGATAGCTATTACAAGGCAAAGACAGGCGTTTACAGGCTTTTGGAGCTGGATAAGCGTGTGGACGACAGACCTCTTCCAAAGTGTGAGGTTGTCGATTTGAGGCAGGAGCTTCGTGAGGGAAACCGCTCGATTCTTTCCACCAGGCTTCAGGAGCTTATGGAGGAGAGGCTTCTAAATGGCCAGCAGACCATGCTTTTTTTAAATAGAAGGGGCAAATCGGCATTTATGTCGTGCAGAGCGTGCGGTTTTGTGGTAAAATGTCCTCATTGCGATGTATCACTCAGTGAACATAGCGGCGGAGTTATGGTCTGTCACTACTGCGGCTACAGACAGCCGGTGCCTAAGGTGTGTCCGAGCTGTGGCTCGAAGTACATTAGCGGCTTTAAGGCCGGCACACAGAAGATAGAAGCGATGGTGGCAAAGCGTTTTCCACAGGCGCGTATACTGCGCATGGATTATGACACCACGAGGGCGAAGGATGCGTATGAGAAGATTCTGCAGGCATTTTCCAATCATGAGGCCGATATACTTATCGGTACGCAGATGATTGTAAAGGGGCATGATTTTTCAAATGTCACGCTGGTTGGTGTGCTGGCGGCGGATATGTCACTGCATGTGAATGATTTTCATGCGGCGGAGCGCACCTTTGCTCTGCTGACCCAGGCGGCAGGGCGCGCCGGCAGAGGAAAGCTGCCCGGCAATGTGGTTATCCAGACCTACGATCCTGACCACTATGCCATCCAGACTGCCAAAGAGCAGGATTATGAGGCTTTTTACGATAAGGAGATAGAGTACAGGAGGCTTATGAACTATCCTCCTGTATGGAATATGCTTTTAGTCCATGTCACATCACCTGATGAGAGTGAGTGCAGCAGCATGGCACAGCAAGTGTACGATATAGCGTCGCAGATGATATCGCATACAGATGAAAATCAAAGCCCTGATGATAGGCATCTGATTCAGCTCATCGGTCCTGCGGATGCGACCATCGCCAAGGTAAATGACATATACCGCAAGGTGATTTACATGAAGACATCTGACTATGCGGCGCTCATTTCCATAAAGGATGGCATAGAGCAGGCGGTGAAAGCTGATACGGCAATGAAAAATGCTAATATCTCATTTGATTTCAATCCGATGAGTGGATTTTGATAGATATAGAAGGAGGCAATTATGGCACTTAGAACTATTAGAGTGGAGGGAGATCCTGTACTTGGCAAGGTCTGCAGAGAGGTTACGGAGGTGACTCCAAAGATAGTAACACTTATTGATGATATGCTTGAGACTATGTATGAGGCTAATGGTGTAGGACTTGCCGCACCACAGGTTGGCATATTAAAGAGAATCGTTGTTATCGATGTGGGCGAGGGTCCAATCGTGATGATTAATCCTGAAATTATCGAGTCTGATGGAGAGCAGACCGGCGATGAGGGCTGTCTTTCAGTACCGGGAAAGGCCGGACAGGTGACCCGCCCGAATTATGTAAAGGCTCGCTTCATGGGCGAGGATATGAATGAGTATGAGATAGAGGGAGAAGAGCTTTTGGCCAGATGTATCTGCCACGAGCTTGACCATCTCGACGGACATCTCTATGTGGAGAAGGTTGAGGGCGCACTTCACGATGTGACATATGAGGATACACAGGAGTAATCATTAGGATGACATTTGTTATCTGAGCTTGGAAAATATCTGGGAGGCAGTAAGATGAGAGTAATTTTCATGGGAACACCGGACTTTTCGGTGGGAACGCTTGAGGCAATTATAGAGGCAGGGCACGAGGTGCACTGGTTGTCACACAGCCCGACAAGCCAAAGGGCCGCGGCAAGACAATGCAGTATACACCGGTCAAGGAGTGTGCGCTTTCGCACGGTATTGAGGTATTCCAGCCGGTTAAAATAAGAGAGACTGCTAATATAGAGTATCTCAGAAAGTTTAATGCAGATATAATAATTGTAGTTGCTTTTGGACAGATTCTGTCAAAGAGTATTCTTGATATGCCTCGATACGGCTGTATCAATGTGCATGCTTCACTTTTGCCAAAGTACAGAGGTGCGGCTCCTATCCAGTGGGCTGTGATTAACGGTGACGAGTTTACAGGTGTCACTACCATGAGGATGGATGAGGGTGTCGATACCGGCGATATGATTGCAAAGAGTACAGTCAGACTTGCACCTGATGAGACCGGCGGCAGCCTGTTTGATAAGCTCTCAGCAGAGGGAGCAAGGCTGTGTGTGGAGACCATGAAGATGATAGAGGATGGCACTGCAGAGTATACTCCTCAAAACAGCGAGGAGGCTACACATACATCAATGATCAGTAAGGAGCTTGGCTTTATCGACTGGACAAAGCCGGCTGTTGAGATTGAGAGGCTTATAAGGGGGCTTAATCCATGGCCGAGCGCATACACCCACTTAAACGGTAAGACATTTAAGGTGTGGAGTGCAAAGGTGATTGACGGCAGCGATGATTATGAGCCGGGCTGTATTTATCATATCGGAAAAAATGATATGTATGTACAGACAGGAAAAGGAGCATTATCTTTAGTAGAGGTACAGCTCCAGGGCAAGAAGCGCATGGATACAGGTTCATTTTTGAGAGGCTGTCATGTGGAAGAGGGCTCATTTTTCACGTTATAGTTATTCATTATAAGTAACTAAAAACATAATTAAATGTGAGTCAATGTTCTCAAAGATACTCAAAATCCAGAGTATTCGTTTGTGCTAACGTCAAAGCAGTCGGAAACGTTGAGAAGTAGCCAGTGCAAGTTGAAACAGTCTTGCTAATTATAGGATAGAACCTTGATGGTAGCGTTTAGACAATGGTAGAAGCCTACGAAAACCAAGTAGCGAAACATAAAATATTAAGAAAGGAAAAGCTATTTAGATGAAAACCTATATCTAATCAATTTAAAGAATTTATAGGTATGTACCGATGGCTTAGTCGGGAATTTACGACTGTGGAGTGTACAAGAACTTGTGAGTAGCGTATTGTTTATAATCGCCAAAGCATACACATTGAAGCAGTAACTACAAATCGTGAGATTGTAGCGAATCATCTAGCATATACACATTTGTATATGTTTTTAGTAGCAGAGATGATACATGGGATATTATTACTGGGATCCGACATATATACTCGTTGTGATAGGTGCAGTGATATGTATGATTGCATCGGCAAGAGTTAAAGGTACATTTAATAAATACTCACAGCTAAGAAGCATGTCAGGCATGAATGGTGCGCAGGTGGCTCAGAGAGTGCTTCAGGCGGCAGGCATATATGATGTGCAGGTGCGTCATGTGTCAGGTAGTCTGACGGACCACTACGATCCGCGCACCAAAACAGTGAATTTATCTGATCCTGTGTACAATGCCACATCGGTCGCAGCACTTGGCGTAGCAGCCCATGAGTGTGGACACGCTATACAGCATGCAAAAAGCTATGCACCTCTTTCAATCAGGAGTGCACTTGTGCCTATAGCTAATTTTGGCTCAATGCTTGCATGGCCGGTCATACTTATCGGCTTATTATTTAACACACGCTCGTCAGGCTTATTATTGATATAGGCATATTGCTGTTTTCGGCAGCAGTGCTTTTCCAGCTCGTGACATTGCCGGTAGAGTTTGATGCTTCAGACGTGCGCTTGTCATGCTTCGTACACAGGGCATACTTGCAGATGACGAGCTTAGGTACACAAGAAGGTGCTCAAGTCAGCGGCACTTACCTATGTAGCCAGTGCGGCGGCTGCTATTTTACAGCTCCTTCGTATAATACTTATCACAAACGGACGCAGACGGGACGACTGATATTGTTTTAGCTGCTGTTTGCCTGTGATTTTACAGGGTGGCAGTTCAAATTGGATATATTAGTTAGAAAATTAAATGTATATGTAACTATTCGGAAACATCATCATGATAAATAATCATAGTAAAAATAATCATAATAATAAAAATAGCCAAATAAACAAAAATAATATACCGGGCAGACCGGCAAAATCAAACGTGACAGCGCATAATGAGCACTCTGTAGATACGCGTGAGCTTGCCCTTGAGATGCTTATTGAGATTAATGAGCGTGGAGCATTTTCACATATCGTGCTTCGTAGTGTGCTTGACAAGTATCAGTATCTGTCAAAGCAGGACAGAGCCTTTATGACGAGGCTTGTTGACGGCACTATCGAGTATATGCTGCAGCTTGACTACATCATAGACTCTTTTTCAAAGACAAAGGTAAGGAAGATGAAGCCCTTCATCAGAAACCTTCTTCGCATGAGCGTTTACCAGATAAAGTACATGGACGCGGTGCCGGATTCGGCCGTATGCAATGAGGCGGTGAAGCTTGCAAAGAGGCATAAGTTTGCACAGCTTTCGGGCTTTGTAAACGGTGTACTCAGAAATATTGCAAGAAATATAGATTCAGTACAGTTTGATACCTTAAGCATCCGATACTCTATGCCACAGTGGATAGTGGACAGATTTGTTGCGGCATACGGAGAGAAGAAGGCAGAGGAGATTTTCAAGGCCTTTCACAATAAGAGCACAATTAGCATCAGGACAAACCTGACCAGGTGTACTCCGGATGAGCTTCGCGCGACGCTTGAGGCAGAGGGTGTGACGGTCACAGCGGTTGATGAACTTAATTATGCATTTGTTATATCTGGATTTGATTATTTGAATGGCTTGCAGAGCTTCAGAGACGGACTTTTCTATGTGCAGGATATAAGCTCAATGCTTGTCGCACAGACGGCTGCTCCAAAGAAGGGCGACTATGTGATAGATGTATGCGCAGCACCGGGCGGCAAGAGCACCCATATAGCTGAGCTTTTGCAGGGAAGCGGCCATGTGTTCGCGCGTGACCTGACCGATAACAAGGTCGATATGATTGAGGAAAATATAGACAGGCATGGTCTTAACAATATGTCGGCAGAGGTGTGGGATGCCACAGTATTTGATGCTGATTCGGCGGGAAAGGCAGATATACTGATCTGTGATCTGCCGTGCTCAGGGCTTGGAGTGCTCGGCAGAAAGAAGGACATCCGCTACAAGATGACACCTGAGTCTGTAGATGAGCTTGTCGTTCTTCAAAGACAGATACTTGATACCGTGCATACATACGTGAAGCCAAACGGAGTGCTCGTGTACAGTACATGTACGATAGATGAGGCTGAGAATGAGGACAATGTGAGGTGGTTTATTGAAAAGCATCCGGAGTTTGAGCTGGATAAGAGCTTTGCTGAGGGCACCGGAATGAAACAGATACTGCCCGGTGAGCATGGAAGTGACGGATTCTTTATTGCAAGATTCATAAAAAGCAAATTATGATATTAAAATAAATCATGAATTAATAAATATAAATTGGTTCGAATTAGAAGAATTTGTTTATGCAGATTTAAATGATGAATTTTAATTACGAAACCAGATTTCAGGATATAATTAGTGAAGTAATAAACAATAAGCAAAACAAATAAGAAAAAACATTTATAAAACAATAGTTAAATGCAGACTTAATAAAAATGATATGGAACAGATAAAAGAACAACTAACTGACATCAAATCAATGAATATGGACGAGCTCACAGAGTTTATCATATCGCTCGGAGAGAAGAAATTCCGTGCGAAGCAGATATATGAGTGGATTCATGTGAAGCATGTGGACAGCTTTGATGAGATGACCAATATTTCAAAAAAGTTCATACAGGTATTAAAGGACAATGCAATACTCATCTCGCTAAAAAAAGAGGAGGTGCAGGTGTCAAAGCTCGATGGCACGAGAAAATATCTCTTTGCACTCGACGATGGCAATGTCATAGAGAGTGTGCTTATGAAGTACAAGCATGGAAACTCTGTATGCATATCTTCGCAGGTTGGCTGCAGGATGGGGTGCAGATTCTGTGCATCCACTCTTGACGGTCTCGTCAGGGGGCTTAGGCCGTCTGAGATGATTGACCAGATTTATCAGATAGGCAAGGACATCGGAGAGCGCATCTCAAATGTGGTTGTCATGGGCACAGGTGAGCCGCTTGACAATTACGACAATCTGCTGCGCTTTATAGAGCTTCTCACTGATGAAAACGGAATCAATATCAGCCAGCGCAATCTGACAGTTTCCACATGTGGTCTCGTACCGCGCATGAGACAGCTTGCAGATGAAAAGCTTTCTATCACGCTGGCGCTTTCACTGCATGCCTCCAACCAGGAAAAGAGAAAAGCCCTCATGCCGGTTGCAAACAGCTATGATATACATGATGTGGTCGATGCATGCAAATATTATTTTGCACAGACCGGCCGCAGAGTCACCTTTGAGTATAGCCTAGTAGGCGGAGTGAACGATACAGCCGAGGATGCAGCAGAGCTTTCGGCACTCGTACATGGCATGAACTGCCATATAAATCTGATTCCGGTAAATCCGATAAAGGAGCGCGATTACGTGCAGTCCAACAAGGGTGTTATAGAGGCTTTTAAAAATAGGCTTGAAAAAAACGGAATTAATGTTACTATTAGAAGGGAAATGGGCAGAGATATAGACGGTGCCTGTGGACAGCTTCGCAAGAAGCATATAGATAAAGAGAGAGGAATAAACTAGATGAAGACGTTTTCCATTACGGATGCAGGTGCTATTCGTGAGATGAATCAGGATTTTTATTTCTCGTCTGACACTGCAGTAGGAAATCTTCCGAATCTTTTCATCGTAGCAGATGGAATGGGAGGACACAAAGCCGGTGACTATGCTTCCAGATACACTATAGAGCGTGTGGTTGCATCGGTATCGAGAAATGCCGGGGATGAACCGGTATCCATCATCAAAGAGGCTATCAACAAGGCAAATGAGCTTTTGGTGGCTGAGTCTCGTGAGGATGAAGCTAAGCGTGGAATGGGTACCACCTTAGTCGTAGGAACTATTATAGGAAACAAGCTTTTTGTGGCCAATATAGGTGACAGCAGGCTTTATATTGTAGGTGGCACAGAGCAGATCAGACAAATTACCAGGGATCATTCACTGGTTGATGAGATGGTCAGGATGGGTGAGATAAATGCCGACGAGGCGAGAGTTCATCCGGACAAGAATATCATCACGAGAGCTGTCGGGGCAGCAGATCATGTGGAGGCAGATTTTTTTGAGGTCGAGCTATGTGAGGACGACAGGATTCTTCTGTGTACAGACGGACTTACCAATATGGTGAGAGATAAAGAAATATGCGATACTATTAGGCAAAATGATAATATCGAGACAGCAGCGTCACAGCTTGTCGCCATGGCCAATGCAAACGGTGGCCGCGATAATATCACTGTAATGATTATTAAACCATTTTAAGACGAGGTAATAACAGATGTTAGAGATAGGAAGTTTTTTATCGGATCGATATGAGATCCTAAGCAAGGTTGGCGCAGGCGGCATGTCTGATGTATACAAGGCAAAAGACCATATACTGAGCCGTTTTGTAGCTATAAAGGTTTTAAAGCAGGAGTTTTCGGAGGATAGTTCATTTGTGACCAAGTTCCGTGCTGAGGCACAGTCAGCAGCAGGACTTGAGCATCCGAATATCGTAAATATCTATGATGTAGGCAGCGAGAATGGTCTGTACTACATTGTCATGGAGTATGTCGAGGGTATCACACTTAAGACTTATATCGAGAAAAAGGGCCAGCTGTCATTCAAGGAGTCTGCAAGTATTGCAATCCAGGTGGCAAGGGGCATAGAGGCCGCTCACAATAAAAATATCATTCACCGTGATATCAAGCCGCAGAATATCATTATTTCTACAGATGGCAAGGTAAAGGTGACAGACTTTGGAATTGCAAAGGCTACATCTTCAAATACAATAAGCTCAGATGTGATGGGCTCAGTACACTATGCATCTCCGGAGCAGGCAAGAAACGGCTTCGTCGATGGCAGAAGTGATATTTACTCACTGGGAATCGTAATGTTTGAGATGGTTACAGGCCGTGTGCCGTTTGACGGTGATACCACAGTGGCAGTTGCACTGCAGCACCTACAGGAGGAGATTGCAAGGCCAAGCATCTACGCACCGGATCTGCCAATCAGCTTTGAGAAAATCATCTTAAAGTGTACACAAAAGACACCGGACCGCAGATACCAGACTATTGAGGAGCTTCTCACAGACATAAGGCGCTCTCTTGCGCATCCTGATGAGGATTTCGTCACAATAGCACCACTCGTTGACGGTGGCAAGACCAAGGTTATAAGCCCGGAGGAGCTTGACAAGATAAAAGAGGGCAGAGGTGTCGCAGAGGACTTAAACGATGATGATATCGATGCAGATAATGGTGATGAGTATGCTGACGATGAAGACGATGATGATGAATATGATGAGTCACTCTTAGACGACGATGATGACGAAGAAGACGAAGACGATGATGATGACGGCAAGCTTTTAAATCCAAAGATGGATAAAGCAATCACAATCATGGGTATAGTAACAGCCGTAATCATTGTAATAGTTATCATATATCTTGCACTTTCAGTGGCAGGAGTGTTTAAGTTTGGCGGCAAAAAGAACTCAGAGTCACAGCAGACAGAGTCACAGACACAGACCGAGTCTGAATCAGAGTCAGAGACACAGACTGAGACAGAGGGCCAGATGATTGACATCAGAGGCATGTCAGTGGAGGATGCTCAGAAGGCAGTAGACCGCTTAAAGCTTGACCTCACAGTATTTGCATTTGAGACAAAGCAGTCAGATGAAAAGGATGGCACGATCTTGAGCAGGATGTCAAGGCCGGAGATACAGTAAAGCGTGGTTCACAGATTAATGTAGTTATCGCAGGAAAAGGTGATAGTACATCAGAGATGGTCAAGATACCAAGTGTAATCGGAAAGACCAAGAGCTCAGCAAAGAGTACACTCGAGTCAGCAGGCTTTAGTGTCACCTTCGAGTATGGAGATTACAATGACAGTGTAGCAGCAGATGTAGTAACAGCACAGTCACCATCAGCAAAGAAACAGGCCGCAAAGGGCAGCACAGTAACAGTCACCCTCTCACCGGGCCAGAAGCCAATCACCGTGCCAAACGTAGTAGGTGCCTCACAGTCACATGCAGAAAGCGCCCTCGCAGGAGCAGGGCTCAAGTACACCTATGCCGACTCCCAGTACAGCGACACAGTACCCGCCGGCAACGTAATCAGCCAGACCAAATCCGGCGAAACCGTAGCCGCAGGCACCACAATCACACTTACACTCAGTAAGGGTAAGCAGCAGGTTTCAAAGAGCGTAAATAAGACATTGTCACTTGGAATAGAAAATGCAAAGGTAGTAGATGGTTCATATACCTTAAAAGGCAGTGATGGACAGACATACGCAAGTGGAACAGTAACTTCAGCAGAGGTTTCAGTATCCGGAACAATGAATTGTGCATCCGGTAAAATAACGGTAACATGGAAATATACAGTTCCATCATTGGATGGAGATGGAAATGAAGTTGAGGGTGAAGTTCAGACAAAGACAGAAACAGTAGAAGTACAGTAAGCCACCGGATAGCACCCACAAAGTGGGTGCTATCCGCACCCCACTACCACACCAACCCGCGGACGAAAACCTGAACTCGCGGAGAGAAACTAAGGAAGCGGGGCAGGCATGTGTTCCGAGGAAAAATATGAAATGCCCCGGGGTGCCATAAACCTACCGAGGAAAGAACAGGGCAGAGCAAGCCATAGCCTGTCCGTAGGAGAGCCCGGGGCTGGCTTCATATTTTTTAAGAGGAATATATGCCTGCCCCGCCACCCACACAACCTCAAAGCGCGGCATGCACCCCGCCGAAAGCGTGACTCCTGCAAATACAAAAGCACACAAGGAAAACCATGACAGGAAAAATTATTAAAGGAATTGCCGGCTTCTACTACGTCTACGTAGAAGAAACCAAAGAAGCAAAAGAAACTGCCACAGGCGGCACTCTCTACGAGTGCAAAGCAAAAGGCACCTTCAGAAAACAAAAGATAAAGCCACTGGTAGGCGATACAGTCGACATAGCAGTCCTCGACGAGGAAAAGCACATAGGCAATGTCGAGCGTATACTGCCACGGAAAAACGAACTTATCAGGCCGGCTGTGTCCAATATAGACATGGCCCTGGTTATTTTTGCATCCGCAAAGCCGGATCCCAATTTCAACCTGCTTGATAGGTTTTTGTGTATGATGGAGTACCAGCATGTGCCGGTTACCATATGCTTCAACAAAAAGGATCTAATCACACCACAAAAGCAGCAGGAGCTTAAAAGCATATACGAGCCGGCGGGCTACAGAGTGATGTTTACCAGCACGAAAACGGGTGAGGGAATAGATGAGATAAAGCACGTTTTAGAGGGAAGGACGACCACGGTTGCAGGCCCCTCAGGCGTTGGCAAGTCATCTATCATAAATTGTCTGCAGGATGATGTGCAGATGGAGACCGGGCATATAAGTGAGAAAATAGAGCGCGGAAAGCACACGACCAGACATTCTGAGATTATCCCGATAAAGGATGCACATATATCATGGATACACCGGGCTTTAGCTCGATGGATGTGCCGGGCTTTGAAAAGGAGGATCTATGGACCTGTTATCCGGAGTTTGTAGAATATGAGCCGTATTGCAGGTTTCAGGGCTGCAGTCATATAAACGAGCCGGACTGCGGTGTGAAGGAGGCTCTTTCAGATGGAAAATATCGCAGGTGCGATATGATAACTATAAGCTTCTGTATGAGGAGCTGAAAAACAGACAAAAGTATTAATTTAAAGCATAATCAAACGGAGGAAAACATGAACTGTTTATCACCATCAATTTTATCAGCGGATTATTCAATACTTGGAGAGCAACTTAAGCAGCTTGACGAGGCCGGAGCACAGTATGTGCATATAGATGTTATGGACGGCAGCTTCGTTCCCAGCATATCAATAGGACTGCCGGTCATAAAGACAATCAGAAAGTGCACAGAGCGCATGTTTGATGTGCATCTGATGATAGATGAGCCGGTCAGATACATAGATGATTTTGCGGCGGCAGGCGCTGACATCATCACAGTCCATGCGGAGGCATGCAAGCATCTTGACAGAACAATCGAGGCAATAAAGGAAAAGGGCATACTGGCAGGTGTAGCATTAAATCCGGCTACTCCGCTTTCTGCTATAGAGTATGTGCTCCCTAAGGTGGATATGGTGCTTATCATGACGGTAAATCCGGGCTTTGGAGGACAAAAGCTTATTCCGTACACTGTAGACAAGGTGCGCGACCTAAAGGCGCTTCTTGAGAAAACCGCAAACAAGGCTGATATAGAGGTGGACGGTGGTGTCAATCTGGAGAATGTTGAGACACTGCTTGCGGCAGGAGCCAATATCATTGTTGCGGGAAGTGCGGTGTTTAGCGGAGATATAGAAGAAAATGTAAAGGGTTTTCTGAATATCATGATGTAACAGATGCAGGTTAAAACGGAAATGCTTCCGGGGCTTAAGCAAATGTGGATATGTTATTAAGGAGAGGGTGGATAAAATGCGGTATTTGATTGTATGTGGTGGAAAAATAGATAAGGAATTTGGCTTAAACGAGATAAAGACTGACGGAATAGATGCTATCATTGCGGCTGACAGCGGAATGGATTTTCTGTACGAAAACGGTGTCACACCTGATATAATTGTAGGTGATTTCGATTCGACTACGACAAATGCATTGGAGTATTTTGAGAGAAAGGGACAGACTGAGATACGCAGGCTCAATCCCATAAAGGATGATACCGATACAGAGTATGCCATAAGACTGGCAATAAGCGAGGGAGCACGAAGCATAGTGCTGCTTGGAGCAACAGGCAGCAGAATAGACCATGTGCTTGGAAATATTTCACTTTTGGGAATAGGCCTGGAAAGTGGAACTGATATCAGCATTATCGATACAAACAACCGCATAAGGATGGCAGATAAGCCGGTAACCATTGAAAAATCAGCACAGTATGGCAGGTTTGTATCTCTTATAGCACTGACAGACGACAATGAGGTAAGCCTTAAGGGCTTTAAGTATCCTGTTACTGATTATTCCTTTGACAGGTTTACATCGCTTGGCATATCCAATGAAATAGTCGATGATCATGCACTGATTGATATCCATAGAGGAAAATTTATCATTATTGAGTCAAAAGATTGACTTTTTAGGAGTTTTGGTCTACTATGGTTTTAGGATTATTTCGGAAAAGCCTGATTACAGGAGGATTGATATACACTGTGTCGGCTTTGGAACATGATGGGGTAATTAGATGATAGAGAAGTATTATAGCGGGGTAATCGAGCAGATTTACAATCGCATAGGAAAAGAGACTCGAAATATCGTAATGGCGAATTATAGCAATGATTTTTCGATTGAAAATCTTGAGGTTATAAGACGTTATCAAAGCAATGAGGATAACGTCTTTTTTGCATACAGTGAGTTCTCTTACAATACGCTGGTCGGAGCTTATGAGCCATTTTTGGACATCATATGCAATATGCACAGGCGCTTTATAGGCGGAAGCTTTGATGATTTCCAGAAGGAGTGCGGTGTGTACTATCTGCACAGACAGGTGTTAAACAGCTATTATGAGACAGGTGAGTGCTTCAGAGAGGAGACAGTGCTGTTAAATGAGGTGGCATATGAGCAGAGACGCATGACGATGGCCATAGCTGACATGCTCAAGAAGCTTTCTGAGGTGAAGCCTTTGATGATTGTGATAAACAGATTCCAGATGGCGTCTAAGAGTTCAATTGAGACCATCAAGTATCTGATTGACAATCCATGCGCCAATATCGGTATCGTGTTAGGTGTCAATGCCATAGTCAAGGGTACTGACAGTACTGTTGAGGTGTGGGATCGTATAGTTGAGTCGCTTGAGGACAGGAGCGCCATATACTATATAGGCAGTGCCGGACCGCTTAAAAATAACGTAAAAACTACAAATGATGATGAGCTGTATATCACTATGAACTTTGAGCAGAGCATCCAGGAAGCATCAAATATCATGGAGTTTCTGGATTTTGAGCAGGCAAGGAGAGGCTGCCGCATTATAGAGCATAAGCTTAAGTTTGAGGATGCATGGATTGATGAGAAAAGCCTGCGCCGCTTTTATATGGTCTATGCAAGGACGTCTGTTTTACTTGGAGAGATGTCCAAAGCGATTGAGCTCACGAATGAATACAAGGCGCTGATACCGGAAAATGACAGTGAGCATTATCTTTCGCTGTATTATTTCATGAAGGGCACCTGCTATATGTATCAGGCAAGCTTGAGAAGGCCGGAAACAGTGCAAAGAGTGCCTATGACTATGCAGTTTTGGCAGAGGATGACACACTGATATTTAAGGCAGAGCTTTTGTCAGTCATGATAAAGATGTCAGGCTGGTACAATATATTCTTCTGTGTACAGGATATACCTGTCAGTGATGAAATTATAGAAAAGCTCATAAAGCACGGCTACAGGAATCATTTGGCACATATATATATTTACGCATACGACAATAGCCGGGATGTGGTGAAGCAGTCCTTTTATGATGAATCATTACTAAAGCATTTTACGAAGGGGCTTGAGCTTGCGAAGGAGATAGGAAATGAGCAGCTTGTGTATGATGCATATCAGAAGACTATTATGCTTGCCAGCACAAGCGGTCTCAATGAGATAGCCTTTTTATATGTTATCCGTACATACGAGTTCATGAAGGGGCACGGCAATATATATGTTGCGAGAGTGCTTACGTCTATAGCTACAATTTAAGTGCCATGGGTAAAAATGAGCTGGTTGACAATTATTACAATGCTGCAATCAATATGTTATATTACCTGAAGATGCCGGAGGATATAGCTGAGGTGTATTATAACAAGTCTCTTAACTATATCATGCAGGGCAATTATAAGGAGGCTGTCCATGCACTTTTAGTTGCCATGAAGACTATTATAAAGCTTCATCTAAACAGCTTAAGAGTGTGCAACACGAGTAAGGTATATGCGCTTCTTGCGCTTGCATCTATATTTTCGGGTGACAGATTCAGCTGTGAGCGCTATCTGCTCAGCTGCAAGCAGTTTCTTAATTATGTCATCTACAGAGTAATTGACACCACAAGAACTGAGGCAGTCCATGACTATTCCAGATGCGATGATGAGATGTTCCTTTACTCCTTTGCATCAGCCATGCTCTTGTGGCACGATGGTGAAAAGGAAGAAGCCTTTTTACGTTTTGAGGATGCGGAGAGATATCTCGTTAATGCGGAGGGAAACGAATTTTTTGCATATTCGATATACAGGGAAAGCAGGATGAAGCTGTTTGAGCTGCTCGGCAAAAATGAGCTTATAGAGCATGAGAGAATACTTTTAGAGGCACACAATAAAAGGATGCATGAAATAGCAGAGGCAGCTCCGCTTGACATGTTAAAAAATATCAACCTAGAGTCACTGAGTGATGGCCATATCAATGAGCGGCAGATTAATATGCTTGTAAAGCAGCATGGGCTCGAAAAGGATTATCAGGCTCAAAGCGTCAGATGGAGTTTATTTCCATATGGCAGACCATTATCGATGTCAATGACCAGAAGAAGGACACCATGATTGAAAATGCCATGAGCAATTTCATCAATCATTTCAGTCTTGACTGTGCGCTGATCATAGATCTGCACGCGAAGGAGCCACAGGTGCTTTATAATGATACGGGCTGTGATATGACAGATGAGGTTATAAAGGGCATATGTGATATCATGATAGACTATCCGGAGGCATTGCCACATCAAAGATTGCAGAGGGCTTCTACGAGTATGAAAATGTCATCTCGTATTTCGGCGTGGATGATGTATGCTCATTTGTCGCAGTGCCTTTTATCAAGAATGATGCACTTTCAAGTGTACTCATAGCATATGTGCGCATGAAGGACAACTGGCATGGCTCAATCGAGCGATACATGCTCAATGAGGATGATCTGAGCATTTTCAAGCTGTTATTCAGAGAGCTTGAGTATTCCATTGCCCGTATTGAGGCAAATGAGAAGGCCAATGAGATGAACAAGAGGCTGAAGCAGGCAGCTGTCACTGACATGCTTACCGGTATCTATAACAGAGCAGGTATGTATCAGGAGATTGAAAAGCTTGAAAAGCGCATAAGTGTTACATCCGGTGGAATGGATGTGGGGCTTATGTTTATTGACCTGGACAACTTCAAGCATTATAATGATACGTATGGTCATGATGTGGGAGATTTGATACTTAAGGAGATGGCCTTTGTGTTCAGGGAAGTAGCTAAGGACAGAGGCTTTGTGAGCAGATATGGCGGTGATGAGTTCATCATAGTCATTGAGTCATGCGCCAGATACGAGCTTGAGAATATTGCAAAGGATATCTATGCGAGGATTGCAGAGGCGGATGGCTTCAGCAGCCAGATAAAGAAATATCTCAACCATGACGTTGAGTTTAATGAGGAGAAGAATATCACCTGCTCCATCGGCATTTCATATGAGAGAAATGTTACCAGTGAGAGTCAGATTACCGAGCTCATTAAAAAGGCGGACGATCTGATGTATACAGTAAAGACAGGCGAGAAAGGACACTATGCATTCTTTTAAATCAGATGAATTTAAGATAAGAGTACTGACAAAGGATGATGCGGAGGAATACAATGCACTGCTTCGTTATGCTTTTCAGGTAACAGAGGCAGACCTTGCCGAGACCGGTTGGAAGGATGATGAAATCAAGCAGTCGAAGTTTCCGGTGCTTGAGAGAGCTGATGTGCTTGGCTGTTTCAATATCATAGACAAAAAAGAGGAGCTTGTGGCTCAGTTTGCTGTATATCCGCTCGATATGAATATATATGGTGAGCGCTACGAGGTAGGCTTTGTCACAAGTGTGTGCACGTATCCTGAGTACACAGGCCATGGTCTCATGAAAAAGCTTATGAGAAAGAGTCTTACGAGGATGCGAGATAGCAACAAGTCGTTTGCCCTTTTGTATCCATACTCCATACCTCTTTACAGAGGGCTTGGCTGGGAGATTATCTCAAACAAGATGACATATGTGATAAAGGACAGACAGATTCCTACAAAGCTTAAGGAGCCCGGCTATGTGCGCCGTGTGCAGTGGGATGACGAGCAGTTTAAGAAGCTTCATACTCACTTTGCCGCGAAGACTCACGGCTGTCTGTACAGAAACAATCTGGCTTGGGAGGAGTACTTCCGCTGGGATGAGGACGATACGATGGTCGCCATCTACTATAACGAGGATGACGAACCGTGTGGCTATATGGTGTATCTTATCAGCTCCGATGTCATGCACATCAAGGAGCTCATCTACTTAAACCGTGAGGCGCAGCTTGGTCTGTGGGAGTACATTCATGCGCACGATTCCATGATTGATGAGGTCAGAGGCAACAACTATTACAGCGAGCCCATCGCTTTTGAGCTCGATGACAGTGATATAAAGGAGACAATAAGACCATACGCCATGGGCAGAATCATCGACGTGGCGCAGTTTATATCACAGTATAACTGTGATCCGGATGGCCCGGGCGGCTGTTTTAGTTTTGAGATAGCAGATGAACTTCTTCCGTGGAACAATGGCACATTTGTCATTGATTTTGAGAAAGGGCACTGTGCTCTCACCGACAAAAATCCACAGTATCACCTAAGCATGTCTATTGGCACGTTTACCACACTGCTTTTAGGCTACAAGAGTGCTGAGAAGCTTTTGCAGATGGGTAAAATACAAACTACGTATGATGCTGTTGCAAAGCTTGACGATATTTTATATCATGAGATACCATATGTATCTGACTACATATAATGATAAAAGGTCAAAAGGTAAAGGAAAATAATATGTCAAATTATGTGATTAGCTGCTGTTCAACAGCAGATCTTACCAGGGAGCATATGCTCGAGAGAAATATTAAGTACGCATGCTTTCACTATGAGCTTGATGGTAAAGAATATATGGATGATTTAGGACAGTCCATGCCACTGCCGGATTTCTACAAGGCAATGGAGGCAGGTGCCATGACAAAGACCTCGCAGATCAATCAGGAGGAGTACATGGAGTACTTCAGACAGTTTCTGGATGAGGGATATGATGTGCTTCACTGTACACTAAGCTCCGGTATATCAGGTACAGTCAACTCGGCAAGGCTTGCAAAGGAGGCTCTCGAGGAGGAATACCCTGACAGAAAGATATATGTGATTGATTCGCTGGCAGCATCGTCAGGCTTTGGTCTTTTGATGGATAAGCTCGCTGACCTTAGGGATAGCGGCATGGATATTGATACACTGGCTGATTGGACCATGGAGCACAGACTTGAGGTGAATCACTGGTTCTTCTCATCAGACCTTACATTTTTTATCAGGGGCGGTCGTATCTCAAAGACCGCGGGATTCGTGGGAAATGTGCTTAATATCTGTCCTTTCATGAATGTGAGCAATGAGGGAAAGCTTATTGTGCGTGAGAAAATCCGCACCAAAAAGAAGGCAATAAAGGAGATGCTTGTGAAGATGCAGGCGCTCTGCAAGGATGGTGCCGATTATTCGGATAAGGTCTATATATCAAATTCTGCATGCTATGAGGATGCTAAAGCCGTAGCTGATCTGATTGAGGCTGCCTTCCCTAAGATGAAGGGCAAAGTAGAGATAAATGATATCGGTACGACTATAGGAAGCCACACAGGTCCGGGAACAGTTGCATTGTTTTTCTGGGGTAATAAGAGAGAGGATTAGCCGGATATTTTAGCCTAAATATCTGATTAGAATAATCAAAATCAATAAAGTTGATTATATTTTTATAAAAAATTAAATTACATCAACCAAAGTGATTAAATATAATCATTCCAATAACTGCGCTTATGTGTTACAATTATATCAGTTCAAACGAAAAGAGGTTTTAAGATGAAAGGATATGAAAAATACGAGCGCAGTTATTTTCTGCCTCCTGAATGCACTTATGACTGGGTTAAGAAGGATTATATAGATAAAGCACCACTGTGGTGTTCGGTTGATTTACGTGATGGCAACCAGGCTCTAATCGAGCCGATGAGTCTTGAGGAAAAGCTTGACTTCTTTAAGATGCTTGTAGATATAGGCTTTAAGGAAATCGAGGTAGGTTTCCCGGCAGCCTCTGAGACAGAGTTCAATTTCACGAGAGCTCTTATTGAGAGGGATATGATTCCTGATGATGTTACTATACATGTGCTGACACAGGCCAGAGAGCATATCATCAAGAAGACCTTCAAGGCACTTGAGGGAGCACCGAGAGCAGTTGTACATCTGTACAATTCCACATCTGTTGCACAGCGCGAGCAGGTGTTTAAGAAGTCAAAGGAAGAGATAAAGCAGCTTGCAGTTGACGGAGCTGTTTTACTGAGAGACCTTGCAGCAGAGACTGACGGTAATTTCCGTTTCCAGTATTCACCGGAGAGCTTTTCGGGCACTGAGGTGGATTATGCGGTTGATGTGTGCAACGCTGTGCTTGATGTATGGCAGCCAAAGGCTGATAATAAGGCCATCATCAATATCCCTACAACAGTAGAGAATGCTATGCCACATGTTTTTGCCACACAGATAGAGTATATCAACAAGCACCTCAAGTACAGAGACGGAGTAGTGCTTTGCTTACATCCTCATAATGACAGAGGCTGCGGTGTTGCCACATCAGAGCTTGGTGTGCTTGCAGGAGCTGAGGAGATAGAGGGTACGCTGTTTGGAAACGGTGAGAGAACAGGAAATGTAGATATCGTGACACTTGCCATGAATCTTTACTCACACGGAGTGGATCCACAGCTTGATTTTTCAAATCTGCCTGAGATCAGGGAGAAGTATGAGACATTTACCAGAATGAAGGTAGGCGAGAGACAGCCATATGCGGGAGACCTTGTTTTTTCTGCTTTTTCAGGCTCACATCAGGATGCTATCTCAAAGGGCATGGCATGGAGAGAGGAAAAGAAGCTTGATAAGTGGACGGTTCCATATCTGCCTATAGATCCAAAGGATGTCGGCAGGACATACGAGCTGATGTTATCCGTATCAACAGCCAGTCAGGAAAGGGCGGAGTGGCATATATCCTTAAGCAGAGCTTCGGTATCAATGTGCCACAGCAGATGAGAGAGCAGGTCGGATACATGGTCAAGCAGGTATCGGACGAGGAGCACAAGGAGCTTTCACCTGAGTGGGTACACAGTATCTTTACAGACAATTATGTGGATTTTCATCCATATTTCACTATACCGGAGTGCCACTTTAAGCAGGTAAACGGCATTTTCGCAGAGGCGGTTATTTTACACAATGACAGCACCAGAAAGGTAGATGCCAATGGAAACGGCCGTCTCGATGCAGTCAGCAATATAATTAAGCAGTATTTTGACATCAGCTTTGAGCTCACTGTATACGAGGAGCATGCGCTTTCACACGGATCTTCATCAAAGGCTATGGCATATGTGGGTATCACAGTTGACGGCAGTATGTTCTGGGGCGCAGGTGTGGATGAGGATATCATCAAGGCATCAATCGGAGCGCTTGTTGTTGCGGTAAACCATTATCTTGCCACCAAGGCTGACAGTCACGTGAAGGATGAGCGCTATATTGCCATGCTCAACTTCATCCAGGCCAACTACAAGACAGTATCGCTTGCAGACATGGCTGCACAGTTCAACCTGACAGAGCCGTATATCTCCAAGTACATAAAGGAGAAGTCAGGCAAGACTTTCGGAGAGCTGGTCACCAATGCCAAGATGAAGAAGGCACGCACACTGCTGAGAAACAGCATCACAACTGTTGAGAATATCGCAATCGAGGCAGGATATCAGAACGTGGAGCATTTTAACAGACAGTTCAAGAAGCTGTACGGAATGACACCGCTTGAGTACAGAAATTCAAGCACAAAATAAGCGGATGCAGCATTTTAATATAACCGGATCAATATGCTAAATGACAATTCATTCAGCTGTATTGGTCCGGTTTGCTTTTAAGTATTGCACTTTTTATGTGAAAATCTGCATTAAAATTGTATAAAAATGGGAACAATGGGCTATTGATTGTATTTTATCAAGTAATTTGTTGTTTTTACAACGGATTATATGTACAATGCGGGTATAATATAAATAAAAGATAATTATTCAGAACAACTGATAACAAAGCAGATATTGAGAATTTGTGTTTGGGATGAATAGTTATAATAAAAAGCAACTATTTGAATTATAGTTTAAGAAAGAGAGGAACGTACATGAGCAATAAAACTAGCGCAGTTGTTAAGACAAACCCAAGAAAGGCCGTCATGATCGGATGTGGATTCGTTGGTTCGGCATCAGTTTTTGCACTTATGCAGAGCGGTCTTTTTTCTGAGATAGTTCTCATTGACGCTGATAAGGACAAGGCTGAGGGAGAGGCGATGGATATAAGCCACGGTATTCCTTTTGCCAGACCTATGAAGATATATGCAGGTGGTTATGATGATGTGGCAGATGCTGCTATCATTGTTGTTTCTGCAGGTGCAGGCCAAAAGCCGGGCGAGACAAGACTTGATCTGGTAAATAAAAATGTTGCAATCTTCAAGAGCATCATTCCGGAGATTGCAAAGAGAAATTTCGGTGGAATCTTACTTATCGTTGCAAACCCTGTAGATATTTTAACACAGGTGGCACAGAAGCTTTCAGGACTTCCTGAGGAGCGTGTCATCGGTTCAGGTACCGTGCTTGACAGTGCAAGACTTAAGTACGCGCTTGGAGAGCACCTTGAGGTGGACAGCCGAAGCGTACATGCATTTATAGTAGGTGAGCATGGAGACAGTGAGGTGGTTGCATGGTCATCAGCCAATGTTTCCGGAGTGGAGCTTCACAAGATGTGCGAGATGAGAGGTCACTACAAGCACAAGGAGAATACAGATGAAATCGCTGCAAACGTAAAGAACAGTGCTTACGAGATAATCAACCGAAAGCATGCGACATATTATGGTATCGCTATGTCGGTCAGACGTATCTGCGAGGTAATTATGCGTGATGAGAAGTCTATTCTTCCTGTTTCACACATGATGCACGGACAGTACGGCATCGACGGTGTGGTTCTCTCAATGCCTGCAATCGTTGGAGCAGACGGAGTGGAGAGCGATATCCCAATCGAGTTAAACGGTGAGGAAGCTTTAAAGCTCAAGGAGTCTGCTGATGCACTTAAGAGCATACTTGACGGGCTTGAGCTGTAAATATCAGGCTCATAATATTAAACTTATATAAAATACTACAAATTCAGTAGGGTTTGGGGTATAATGATAACTGTCGGGCTGCATATATTATGTGCCCGGCGGTTATTTGATTTTATGGCAGATAATTATTTAGAATTACCGGGAAAAAGGAGTATATATAATGAGCGAAAGAAAACAAATCCATCAGGAGTTTCTGACAGGCGAAAGAGCCCTGTTTGCAAGCAACGACCTGGATATATATGATACAATTTTTGATGACGGAGAGTCACCTCTTAAGGAGAGCCATGGCATTAGCCTGACAGGCTGTTTTTTAGATGGAAATATCCGCTATGGTACTGTAGTGACATAGCTGTAAAGGACTGTACATGGTTTGACATGCGCGTGCGGGTGTCTGGTATACTGACAATATCTCTGTCACTGATTCAATAGTTGAGGCACCTAAGAACTTCAGGCGCTGCAATAACCTAAAGCTTAAAAATGTGACATTTCCAAATGCCCAGGAGACACTCTGGAGCTGTGATCATGTCGATATCGAGAATGTCTCGGCAAAGGGAGATTATTTTGGCATGAATACAAATAATCTTATCATGAAGAATTTCCAGCTGGTCGGCAACTATTCGTTTGACGGCTCAAGAAATGTAGAGGTGCACGATTCAAAGCTTATCTCAAAGGATGCCTTCTGGAATACGGAAAATGTCACAGTCTATGATTCATTTATTACAGGTGAATACCTTGGCTGGAACGCAAAAAATCTGACACTTATAAACTGCACAATCGAGAGCTTGCAGGGGCTTTGCTACATCGACAACCTCGTTATGAAAAACTGTAAGCTCATAAACACTACATTGGCATTTGAGTATTCTTCGGTAGATGCAGAGATTTGCAGTAAGGTGGACAGTGTTTTAAATCCGACAAGCGGAGTGATAAGGGCAAAGGAGATTGGCACACTGACTATCGAAAAGGACAGAGTTGACCCATCAAAGACTAAGATAATATGTGAGGGAAAATAATCTATGTATGATTTTGATACCGTTGTAGACAGAAGAAATACAGGCTCACTAAAGTGGGATGTGGCAGAAAATGAGCTCCCGATGTGGGTAGCAGATATGGATTTTAAGACAGCACCCCAGATAATAGATGCAATATCAAAGCGTGTTTCTCACGGAGTGTTTGGCTATTCCATCATTCCGGATGAGTGGAATGATGCGTATATTTCGTGGTGGGACAGACGCCATGGGTTTAAAATCGAAAGAGACAGCCTGATTTTTTGCACAGGGGTCGTACCGGCCATATCATCTACAGTGCGAAAGCTCACAACACCCGGTGAAAATGTGCTTATCATGACACCGGTATACAATATATTTTTTAATTCCATATTTAATAACGGCGTAAATGTGCAGGAAAGCCCGCTTGGGTACGAAAACGGCAGATATTTTGTGGACTATGACAGGTTGGAGCATGACCTTTCCAATCCACAGACCACGCTTATGATATTTTGTAACCCTCACAATCCGTGCGGTATCATCTGGACAAAGGATGAGCTTGCGAAAATAGGTGCACTCTGCAAGAAGCACAATGTGACGGTCATATCAGACGAGATACACTGCGACATCACAGCACCGGGAAAATCATACGTGCCGTTTGCGGCAGCATCGGAGGACTGCGCCGATATAAGCATCACCTGTATTGCTCCGACCAAGTGCTTTAATATGGCTGGCTTACAGACTGCGGCAGTGATGGTGCCAAATAAATTTTTGCGCCACAAAGTATGGCGCGCATTAAATACAGACGAGGTGGCGGAGCCAAACGCATTTGCCATCACGGCAGCAGTTGCAGCATTCACAAAGGGTGAGCCGTGGCTTGAGGAGCTCAGAAAATATCTCTGGGAAAACCGCAAAACAGTCTGCAGCTTCATGGCAGAAAACCTGCCGCAGATACATGTAGTGGATGCCGATGCGACATACCTCATGTGGCTTGACTGCAGTGCACTCACAGATGATTCTGTGGCATTTACGCAGATGATTCGCGAAAAGACAGGCCTTTATCTGTCGGAGGGAGCTGAGTTTGGAGGCAATGGCTGTTACTTTGTGCGATTGAATATCGCATGCCCCGGTTCAGTGCTTATGGAAGGGCTGGAAAGGTTAAAAAGAGCTCTCGTTTAAGCTGAATATGTACATTTTTTAAAATAAATAAGACCGGTGATCAGCCGGTCTTATCTGGTATAATTAAACATTTATGGCATACAAGATTTAGAAATATATCATGCATACGTTTGTTTTCTGATTCGATAGTTAGTATACACTAACAGGAATTAGAAGTCAATAACAAATATGGGATTTTGATATTTTTTTGGATTTTTATAAATCACGTACAAATCAAAAGAAAAGTTTTGCAAACAATAAAATGTATGTTATAATAATATAACTGAATTAAAACGAACGAAAATAAACTCACGGGGGTATTCGAAATGCGAAACAATGAATCATCAGAAAACTATTTAGAGACCATACTTATTCTCAGCAAGAAGCTTCCTGTGGTACGCTCAGTTGATATAGCAAATGAGCTTGGATTTAAGAAATCCAGCGTGAGTATAGCCATGAAAAACCTTAGAGAGAAGAACAATATCACAGTTAGTGATGCAGGATTTATCACACTCACAGAGTCAGGAAGACAGATAGCAGAGATGATATACGAAAGACATGAGCTTTTGTCAGAGTGTCTTGAGAAGCTTGGTGTTGATAAGGAGATTGCAGCAGAGGACGCATGCCGTATAGAGCATGTCATCAGTCCTGAGAGCTTTGAAGCAATCAAGAAGCATATACATAAGAGCTGATATATGAAACCAGTACCGCATGGTACTGGTTTTTTAGTGTATCGTTTTTCTTGTATATATGATAAAAATCATCTATAATAGTGAAGCTGTAATCGGCGACATAAAATCTGAAAGGGGAAAAGATGAAACAGATATTAAAATATTTGAAGGAGTACAAAAAGGAATGCATCTGTGCTCCGTTATTTAAGCTGCTGGAAGCATCCTTTGAGCTTATAGTACCGCTTGTCATGGCGGCAATCATTGATAACGGAATTACGGCTTCGGACAAGCCATATATATGGAAGATGGGAGGTGTGCTGGTGCTGCTTGCGGCAGTTGGTTTGGCAAGTTCGGTCACAGCACAGTATTTTGCGGCAAAGGCGGCAGTCGGTTTTTCCACAAAGCTTCGCCATATATTGTTTGAAAAGATAGAGTCACTGTCATTCTCAAAGATGGATACAGTGGGCACATCGACACTTATCACGAGGATGACAAGCGATATAAACCAGGTGCAGTCAGGAGTCAATCTGGTGCTTCGACTCTTCCTTCGCTCGCCATTTATTGTATTCGGAGCTATGGCGATGGCTTTTACAGTAAATGTAAGAGCGGCAATGGTTTTTGTAGTTACTATACCTCTGCTTTCAATAGTGGTATTCTCAGTTATGGCTGCAAGCTTCCGCTTTACAAAAAGGTGCAGAGCTCTCTTGACACAGTGCTTTCGCACACCAGGGAGAACTTAGAGGGAACCAGGGTTATAAGAGCTTTCAATAAGCAAAATGATGAGATTGACAGCTTCAACAGGGACAACGAGCTTTTAACCAATATGCAGCAGGGTGTAGGACGAATCTCAGCACTCACCAATCCGCTGACATTTATCATTATAAATATCGCAACAATCGCAGTTATCGTATCAGGCGGCAAGCAGGTATATGCAGGAATCCTCACACAGGGTGAGGTTGTGGCACTTGTAAACTACATGTCACAGATACTTGTCGAGCTGATAAAGCTTGCAAACCTTATTGTACAGGTGACAAAGGCAGTGGCATGCGGCAACCGTATAGCGGATGTGCTTGCCATACCCTCAAAGCTTCCTGAGAAAAATCCTAAGCTCATTGATGCAAAGGAAGGGGCAGCTGAGGTTGAGTTTGACCATGTCTGCATGACCTATGATGGAGCAGCCGATGAGACACTCACAGATATAAGCTTTACAGTGCAAAAAGGGCAGACAATCGGAATTATTGGTGGTACAGGTTCAGGAAAATCAAGCCTTGTAAACCTTATCCCGAGGTTTTATGATGCCACAAAGGGTACTATAAGGATTCAGGGAAATGATATAAATGACTACGATGCAGTGCAGCTTCGAGACAAAATCGGTGTTGTAATGCAAAAGGCAGTGCTTTTTGCAGGAACGATAGCCGACAACCTGCGCTGGGGCAAAAATGATGCCACAGAGGAGGAAATGTGGAAGGCGCTCGATATAGCACAGGCGACAGAGGTTGTAAAGGGCAAAGAGGGAGCCTTGACTACATGATAGAGCAGGGCGGCAAGAACTTATCAGGCGGTCAGAAGCAGCGTCTTACAATTGCCAGGGCGGTTGTAAAGGATCCTGACATACTGATACTAGACGACAGTGCATCGGCGCTTGATTTTGCTACAGATGCGAGTCTTCGCGCGGCATTAAAGGGCATGCATGGTGACAAGACAATATTTATCGTGTCACAGCGTACCTCATCTATCCAGTTTGCGGACAATATCATAGTGCTTGACGACGGACAGATGGTTGGCTTTGGACGCATGAAAAGCTGCTTGAGACATGCGAGACTACAAAGAGATATATGATTCACAGTTTAAAAAAGAGTCGGATATGATCAAACAAAAGGAGGTGTAGAGAATGGCTACGGATAATGCGAAGATGAATAAAGCAGGCACAATGCGCAAGGTACTAAGCTACATGAAAAGATATATCCCTTTGCTTGTGATTTCCCTTGCCCTGTCTGTTGTTACAGTGGCGCTTACGCTTTATTTTCCAATCCTTACAGGACGTGCAATTGATTTGATTGTAGGAAAAGGAAAGGTTGATTTTTCGGCTATGACAGCCATCCTCACAAGGGCAGCAATAATAGTAGTCATAGCGGCAGCAGCCAGTGGCTTACAAATATCTGCAACAACAGGATGACCTACAACATAGTGAGGGACATAAGACGTGATGCATTTTTAAATATTGAGAAAATGCGCTGTCCTATATTGACAGCCACTCACACGGTGATATGGTCAGCCGTATCATCGCCGATGTAGATACATTTTCAGAGGGCCTTCTGATGGGCTTTACACAGCTCTTTACAGGAATTGCAACAATAGCAGGCACACTTATTTTCATGCTCACGATAGATGTGAAGATATCATGCATTGTAGTGCTCATCACACCTTTGTCGCTTTTTGTGGCAAGCTTTATCACTAAAAAGACATATTCCATGTTCCAGCTGCAGACAAGCACAAGAGGAGAGCAGACAGCACTCATTGACGAGATAGTGGGAAATGAAAAGGTAGTACAGGCCTTCAACCATGAGGATGAGGCTCTTGAGCAGTTTGACGAGATAAATGACAGATTACAGAAATGCTCACTGAGGGCAACATTTTTCTCAAGTCTTACAAATCCGAGTACACGTTTTGTGAACAGTCTCGTGTATGCCGGAGTCGGAATCTTTGGCGCTATGAGTGCACTCACCGGCGGAATCACAGTTGGACAGCTTTCATGCTTCTTATCATATGCCAACCAGTACACCAAGCCGTTCAACGAGATATCAGGTGTCATCACAGAGCTTCAGAACGCACTTGCCTGTGCTGCGCGTATTTTTGAGCTTATTGAAGAGGAAAAGGAGATACCGGATGCTTCGGATGCGTTAACACTTGGTGAGGCAGACGGACGCGTGGACATCGAGGACGTTTATTTCTCATATGTGCCGGATAAAAAGCTTATCGAGGATTTCAATCTCCATGTAAAGCCGGGACAGCGAGTGGCTATCGTAGGACCGACAGGCTGTGGAAAGACGACAATTATCAATCTGCTTATGAGGTTTTACGATGTAAACAGTGGAACAATTAAGGTAAGCGGACACGATATCAGAAAAATCACACGAGAGAGTCTTCGTGACAACTATGGTATGGTGCTTCAGGAGACATGGCTCAAGAAGGGTACAATCCGTGACAATATCATAATGGGAAAGCCTGATGCCACAGATGAGGAAATCATTGCAGCAGCAAAGGCATCCCATGCCCACAGCTTTATCAGACGTCTGCCGAAGGGCTATGACACTGAAATCGGTGAGGACGGTGGCAGCCTGTCACAGGGACAGAAGCAGCTATTATGCATCACAAGAGTCATGCTCTGCTTACCGCCTATGCTGATATTGGATGAGGCTACATCATCGATTGATACACGTACAGAGATTAAGATTCAAAAAGCGTTCCTTACCATGATGAAGGGCAGAACCAGTTTTATAGTGGCTCATCGTCTGTCTACCATCAGGGAAGCGGATATTATCCTTGTTATGAAAGATGGAAAGATTATAGAGCAGGGCAATCATGAGAGTCTGCTTGCAGCCAATGGATTTTATGCAAATCTCTACAATAGCCAGTTTGCATAGCATAGGGCTTCTATGCCCGACAAAACCGTCGAAACCGTCGAAACGCGCCGTCCATGGCGCGGTTCTCCTTGAGCTCCCATCCGTGGGAGCTCATTTTTATGTATCGTGTGCATAATTCTACAGTATCTAGGCAGCTACGCTATGCGCTTACGAAAGAGCGCCTATGCTGTATGGCAGTCACTCCGGCGACTTACGCCCCTTACGCTGTGGCTGAAATGGGGGAGGATGTATGCGCTCCCGCGGTATGTGGGGCTGGTGTCTGGTATGCTGTGGGAAGATACAATATAAGGGAAGTATAATTGGAAATTTATTTGTAATATACTTAGTATTTTGAGGGAAGGCGACCGGCGCACGGGGAATTTGCCCCCGGCAGAGGTGCTCCCGAAAGAGCGACTAGCGCAGCGGCTTAGATACTGTAGAATTATGCCCATGAAACGCAGAAATGCCCCGGCATGGACGCCGGGGCAAGGAGAAACCGCGCCATGGACGGCGCGTTTCGACGGTTTCGTCAAGCCTAGAAAATCTAAAAAGCATAATTCGTACAGTATCTTAGCTGCGTAGCGTTAGCTCGTCGGGAGCACCTCTGCCGGGGGCAAATTCCCCGTGCGCCGATCGTCTTCCCGTATTATTGAAAAATACCAAGCAATTCACACTTACTGCGCAGCATCAGGAGCCACATACGAGTATGCATTGGACATCTTTGCAGCATTGTTTGTCAGAGTGACAGCCTCTCTGTAGTAGGCAACAACAGGAGTGCCCTTATCCACAGCGTTGAACAGCTGCTCTGCAAAAGCAGGCGGCACATTGATACATCCGTGTGAGCCTGAGGTTTTGTAAATTGTTCCTCCGAAGGTATTACGCCAGCTGGCATCATGGATACCTATATTGTAGGCAAACGGCATGAAATAGCTGACAGGAGAAGAGTATCCCTCGCCGACAAGAGTAGCATTTCTCTGCTTGTAAACAATCTTGTATACACCATCTACGGAACCATTCTGACGGGCGAGATTACCTGATACGAAATCAGACTCCATCTGGAGAGCACCATCCTTGTAATACCACATGTGCTGCTTTGTGTAGTCAATCTCTATGTATGTATTACCTATGTCGTCAGCGCCTCGGTAGAGTGCTGTCTGCTCGTAAACAGGCGCTCTTTCCACTGGCTTGCCTCCCTCTAAATCTGAAAGGAGCTGGGCTTTCTCATTTTTCTTGCTGACTACCCATCCGTAGTCTCCACCACCTATTTCAATAGTGTCACCGGACGATGTCTTGAATGAGCGTTTGCGTCCGAAGGTGTTGTATTTGGAAGCAAGCTGCTGGACATATTTAGTGACCTTGGCATCATCTATGTTCACGTTGCCGTCATCTGAGATGCTTAGCATATCAAGGATTTTGGCTGAGTCAAGTTTCTCATCGGCACCTTCAATTTTGTATGTGACGGTTGAAGCAGTGTATTTGTCGAGGGCTTCTTTTTCATTTTTGATTGTATCGCTTTCCTTTGTGATTTTTGGAGCTTCATAACAGTCATCACTTAAGCTAAGCTTTGGAAGCTCGTTGTCCAGGGCGTCCTTTACCTCGGCAAGGATGCTGTCATATATCGGCTTGCAGCCTTTTTTCTCTTCAATCACATTGTATTCGCCGTCTTTTATCTCGATATGGGCATCCTCCGGATTTTCAATGTAGTCATCACTGAAAATATCAAGAGCCTTGAGCTTTTCCGCCAAAGCGGCATCGTTATATTTGGATGAACCCTTTAGAGTATAGTTTTGAGCTTTGAAGAGACTGACAGGCCATGTAAAAGCATTCTGCCTTTTTAGGATTTGCTCCTCATCACCGTTTGAGACATATTCATAGGAAAAATCAGGTCCCTTAAGTGAAAAGCTGTTGCCTTTTCTGTCAGTGATTGTGAGCAGATAATCGCGGCTTAGGGCTGTATTTTTTTCTAATGCCTCTTTTGCAGTTTTACCTGCGTATTTTACAGAGTTAATCTTTGTGTTGAACAGATAGTGGCTGCTAAAATAAAAGGCAAAGCCAAGATAAACAGCCAAAAGCACACCAAGCACAACGGCGCAGGTTATAAGCACTTTTTTCTTCATGTAAATCGACCTCCTTGGAGATATGCTGTTGCTGCCTACACCGGGGGGGTAGGCGGCAGCTAAAATCAGTTACATTTGTGAAGATGTGACACATCCATATAGTCAGGCAGACCATTCTTGTAGGCTACAGCGGTTTCTCCCTGAATAAGTGGTTTTAAGTATTCGATAAGTTCAGGCTTCACATCATTGCCCGCATCATTGATCCAATCTCTTGGCACAGACTTGGCCTCGTTTGCGATATCCTTGATAGCAGAATATGTGTATTCCACCTGATAAGGATTATTTGAGATGCGCTTCAAGCATACCATTGATGCGGTCACACCCTCTGCTGCAATAGTGACACCCTTTTTACCCTGAGCAAAAGATTCCTCGATATCGGTTAATGATGCAAGGTGTGAGGCACAGCGCTGGAGCACATTTACCTCTACAGAGCGCACCTTGACACCGATGTTTTCCTTTACGATGAACTCAAGAGCTTTTCCGGCACCGCTTAGCTGCTGGTGTCCGAACTGGTCACATGCGGCCTTTGATGATGTAATGTATGAGCCGTCTGCGTCATGTATTCCTTCGGATACGGCAACTATTACATTGTTAGTGTGCGTAAGGGCTTCTTTTATATCGGCAACAAATTTGTCCTTGTCAAAATCCACCTCAGGCAGATAGATAAACTGAGGCGCTGTATTGTACTCATTACGTGCGAGAGCGGAAGCGGCAGTGAGCCATCCTGCGTCACGTCCCATGATTTCAACGATTGTAACACTCTTAACAGCATAGATAAAGGTGTCATGGGCTATCTCAAGCATGCTTGATGCGATATATTTGGCTGCAGAGCCAAATCCCGGAGTATGGTCTGTCATGCACAGATCATTGTCGATGGTTTTTGGAATTCCTATAATTTTCACATCACTGTTGATTTTTTTTGCATAATCGGATAACTTTAATACGGTATCCATTGAATCATTTCCACCGATGTAAAAGAAAGCTTTTATAGAAAGCTTATCGAACTGGTGGAAGATGTATACATATGGTGAATCATCATCCTTGTAATCAGGGAGCTTGTGGCGGCATGAGCAAGATACATCGCAGGTGTGGTCTTAAGCTTTTCAAGATTAGCATCATCTGCAAAAATATCTGACAGATTGAGATAATTCTCATTTAATATGCCGAGTATTCCGTTTACGGCGCCATAGCAGATATCGTATTTCTCAGAGCTTTTTACTCCTGCGATGACTCCTGCAAGGCTTGCGTTGATTGCAACAGTTGGGCCGCCTGACTGGGCGACGATACAGTTTGACTGATTCATTGTAATCTCCTTATTGTGTATTTTAACTATTCTCTTCTGTAAGAATAGTTATGATATAATTTAAAATGATGATTAATCAGATTACTACATGCTACGCATTCCCGTAATCTGACTACACCTCGAAATCCGCTAATGCTACAGTTCGCATATGCGAACTGCAACCGAATATGCCTATTTAAAATCGCCTGTAGCATAGGCATATTGTCGGCATATTCACAGCTTCATACGAATCAAATCAGCAAGTGATTTGATTCTGTAAACGAATATAGTGAGTAATTTAACTTGTCGTCCCCGCAGCAAATTGCTACTTTCTCGGTGTAGTGCGGGGCACTAAGGTATACATCGAATTGCATGCAAGCATGCATCGATGATACCTTTTGACCCTTTAATCACAAAATCGAAAAATTACTTTAGAAAATTTACACAGAACAGAAGAAATATGTTATTATATACTCTGTAAATCAAAATACGGAGGTTAGTTACATGGCAACGAGGAAGAAATCCTCAGCAAAAAGACAGACAAAAAAGGAGAGAATGGCTCAGATAGAGAGGCAGCAGGCCTTTAAAAAGGAAATATTTCTCTGGATAGTAGTAGCTGTTTCAATCCTTTTATTTATAAGCAATTTTGGAATAGGCGGTAATTTGGGAAACGCAGTAAGCGGTTTCCTTTTTGGTTTATTTGGAATGGTGGCATATATTTTTCCACTTGTGCTTCTGGTGGGCAGCTTTTTTGCTGTGTCCAATAAGGGCAATTCATATGCTATCATGAAGCTTGTTATGACCATAGTTCTCATATGGTTTATATGTGTGTTTATGTACCTGGCAGTGTATGGTGAATTCGCGGTTTCGCCGGTGCAGTCATACATTGACAGTGTTGAAAGGCATTCAGGTGGTGGCTTTATAGGTGCTCTTATAGGCTGCATTTTAGTTCCGGCGGTAGGAATTATAGGTGCATACGTGGTGACAATAGTTGTGATGATTATCTGTCTTGTGCTCATTACCGGTAAGTCATTCATGAAGGGTATGAGAAACGGCGGCCGAAAGGTATATGAGTCAGCGCGTGAGAATAATGAGAGATATCAGGAGTATCGGCAGTATAAGTCAAGAGAGCGTCAGACAAGAGATGGTTTAGCTTCAGATGATACAGAGAGTGACATAAAGGAGGCTGCAAAAGGTGGCAGAAGGAGTAAGCGTGCCGGCCGAAGGATGGACAATAAGATAACAGGCGTGTCACTTGATACAAAAATTGATGGCAGTGAAAATGCGCTGGATTCAGGCATGGCAGGTAGTGATACAGCGCATGTGGGGATATTTGGACAAGGTGCAGCAGCTACAGATGCGCTTGGTGAGATAACTATAGAGAATTACCCGAGTTCACCTGCAATAAAGGAGAAAAAGACGACAAGCCTTACATCAGGGGATGCAGGGGAAATAGTGCAAACACCGGACTTTGGTGTGGCATCGGAGCCGGTTTCGGTTTTGGGTGGCACAGCCGATAGTGATAGTGCAGATGAGCTTGGCAGAAAGACCCTGCAGCAGATTAATGGAATGAAACCGGACAGCTCGGGCGCAGCAGCTGCAAGCCATGTGTCGCAGATACCTATATCGGGCTGCGTGGAGCCTGATATATCTGATGATTTTGGCATACAAAAAGATAATGAGCTGCAATCAAAATTATCAGCTCCGGTTGCAGATGTGGTAATGACAAAACCACCTGCAGCAGAGCCAGGTAAGAAAAAAGTCAAATCAGATAAGGATGAGCTCGCCAAAGAGGTCGAAAAAGTCAGCGAGCAGATAGCGATAAATGACGCAGAAAATGCAATCCAGCAGAAGCCGTATGTATTTCCGGATGTTGATCTGCTTAAGGCTCCTGACAGGGGGAAGACCGGTGATTCGCAGGCTCATCTGCGTGAGACGGCGGCAAAGCTTGAACAGACTCTTAATGTGTTTGGGGTGAATGCGAAGGTGAATAATATAAGCTGCGGTCCTGCTGTTACAAGGTTTGAAATCACACCGGAGCTTGGAGTGAAGGTATCAAAGATTGTGAATCTGGCAGATGATATAAAGCTTAATCTGGCAGCTGCGGATATACGAATCGAGGCTCCTATTCCGGGAAAAGCCGCTGTGGGCATCGAAGTGCCAAACAGCCAGAGTGTTGCTGTTTCCTTCAGGGAGCTTGTGGAGTCTGAAGAATTTAAAAATGCCAAATCAAAGATTACCTTTGCAGTGGGAAAAGATATTGCAGGCAAGGTTAAGGTTACTGATATCGCAAAAATGCCACATCTTTTAATTGCAGGTGCTACCGGCTCAGGTAAGTCAGTTTGTATCAATACAATTATCATGAGTATACTATACAAGGCAAAGCCGGATGAGGTAAAGCTGATTATGATTGACCCGAAGGTGGTTGAGCTTAGTGTATACAATGGCATACCTCATCTGATGATTCCGGTTGTTACAGATCCTAAAAAAGCTGCAGGAGCATTAAACTGGGCGGTTTCAGAGATGACAGACCGATACGAGAAGTTTGCAAACAGCGGTGTCAGGGAAATAAACGGTTACAATGCCATGATTGATGCAATGGATGGCAAGGATACAGAAAAACCGCCAAAGATGCCACAGATTGTAATTATAGTGGACGAGCTTGCAGATCTTATGATGGTTGCATCAAAGGATGTAGAGGAGGCAATATGCAGGCTGGCACAGCTTGCGAGAGCAGCCGGTATACATCTGATTATAGCTACACAGAGGCCTTCTGTTAATGTTATTACAGGTCTCATCAAGCGAATATGCCAAGCCGTATCGCATTTGCGGTTACAAGTGGTGTTGACAGTCGTACCATACTTGATATGAATGGTGCGGAAAAGCTCCTTGGAAAGGGAGATATGTTATTTGACCCACAGGGTGTTCCGAAGCCCCTTCGAGTACAGGGCGCATTCGTTTCAGATAAAGAAGTTTCCGATATTGTGAAATTTATTATTGAAAATAATGAGAATGCACAGTACAGTAATGATGTGGCACAAAAGATGGAGAGCCTGTCGAATGATACGACAAATACAACCGTTACCATTTCAGATGTGGAAAACACGGATGATGGCAGGGACTCTTACTTTGCGGAGGCAGCGTCAATTATCACAGATAAGGAACGGGCTTCAATTGGAATGCTTCAAAGATACCTTAAAATTGGCTTCAACAGGGCGGCCCGCATCATGGATCAGCTCGAAGAGGCCGGTGTAGTGGGACCTGAGGAGGGGACAAAGCCCCGCAAGGTTCTGGTGACTAAAGAGGAATTAGATACTATATTAGAGAATAATTAACACAAAGGAGCAAAGAAAAATGAAAACAGATATTCAGATCGCACAGGAAGCTACAATGCTTCCAATCAAGGATGTAGCAGCATCTATAGGGATTGAAGAGGATGACTTAGAGCTTTATGGAAAGTATAAGGCAAAGATTTCTGATGAGCTTATCAATCGCACAAAGAAAAATCCTGACGGAAAGCTCATACTTGTTACAGCTATAAACCCGACTCCTGCAGGAGAGGGAAAGACAACCACAAGCGTAGGTCTTGGAGAGGCATTTGGACGCCTGGGAAAGAAAGCACTTATCGCACTTCGTGAGCCGTCACTTGGACCTTGCTTTGGTATCAAGGGAGGAGCAGCCGGTGGCGGATATGCACAGGTTGTCCCAATGGAGGATTTAAATCTTCATTTTACAGGAGATTTTCATGCAATTACATCTGCGAACAATCTGCTTGCGGCACTTCTTGACAATCATATCCAGCAGGGAAACGAGCTTGGTATCGACCCACGCCAGATTGTATGGAAGAGATGTATGGATATGAATGACCGTGTCCTTAGAAATATCGTTGTTGGTCTTGGAAGCAAGATGGACGGAATGGTCAGAGAAGATCATTTTGTCATCACTGTAGCATCTGAAATTATGGCAATACTCTGTCTGGCCGATGATATGGCAGATTTAAAGAAGCGCTTGGCAGAATTATCGTGGCATACACCTTTGACGGAAAGCCTGTCACAGCCGATGATCTTCAGGCTACAGGCTCTATGGCAGCTCTCTTAAAGGATGCCTTAAAGCCGAACCTTATCCAGACACTTGAGCATACACCGGCAATAGTTCACGGTGGACCTTTTGCAATATAGCACATGGCTGTAACAGTGTCCGTGCCACAAAGACAGCATTAAAGCTTGCAGACTATGTTATCACTGAGGCAGGCTTTGGCGCAGACCTTGGCGCAGAGAAGTTCTTTGATATCAAGTGTCGTATGGCAGGGCTTAAGCCGGATGCAGTTGTACTTGTTGCAACAATCAGAGCATTAAAATATAATGGCGGCGTGCCGAAGGATGAGCTTTCATCAGAGAATCTTGATGCACTTAAGGCTGGAATCGTAAATCTTGAGAAGCATATTGAGAATCTTCACAAGTTTGGAGTGCCTGTAGTTGTCACATTAAATTCATTTGTCACAGATACAAAGGCTGAGACTGATTTTGTAGAGCAGTTCTGTAAAGAAAGAGGCTGTGAATTTGCACTCTCAGAGGTATGGGAGAAGGGTGGCGAAGGCGGAATTGACCTTGCCAACAAGGTACTTGAAACAATCGAGCACAAGGAAAGCAATTTTAAGGTGCTCTATGATGATAGCCTGTCACTTAAGGAAAAGATTGAAACTGTTGCAAAAGAAATATATGGAGCAGATGGTGTTACATATTCTCCGGCAGCAGAGAGAGAACTTAAGAGAATTACAGACCTTGGAATGGGAGATTTCCCTGTATGTATGGCAAAGACACAGTATTCGCTTTCTGATGATGCTAAGAAGCTTGGCAGACCGAGCGGCTTTAAAATCAACGTACGTGAGGTTTATGCGTCAGCAGGTGCAGGCTTTGTGGTAGCAGTAAACGGTTCTATCATGACTATGCCGGGACTTTCAAAGAAGCCGGCTGCATACGGCATTGATGTGGATGACAATGGTGTGATCACAGGATTATTCTAGGAGGAAATATGGCTAATCTAATAGACGGAAAATTAATTTCAACGCAGATTAAGGATGAGCTTAAGGAAGAAGTGGCTGAGCTTAAGAAAAAGGGTATCGAGGGGTGCCTTGCGGTGATTCAGGTCGGAAATGACCCTGCATCATCAGTGTATGTGCGCAACAAGAAAAAGGCATGTGAGTATGTCGGAATCAAATCGCTTTCGTATGAACTTGCAGAGGAGACTACGGAGGATGAGATATTAAAACTTATCGAAAAGCTCAATGCTGATGCTTCTGTAAATGGTATTCTCTGTCAGCTTCCACTGCCAAAGCATATCGATGAGGACAAGGTTATTGATGCTATTGACCCGAAGAAGGATGTTGACGGCTTCAGTCCACAGAGTGTTGGAGCGATGGTTATAGGAAAGCCTGGTTTTTTGCCGTGTACTCCGGCCGGTATCATTCAGCTTTTAAAGAGAAGCAATATAGATATTGATGGTAAAAGCTGTGTTGTGGTTGGCAGAAGCAATATAGTCGGCAAGCCTATGTCACTTCTCATGCTTAGGGAGAATGCAACTGTTACGGTATGTCATTCACATACAAAGGATTTAAAAGATGTATGTAAAAATGCTGATATACTTATAGTGGCAATAGGAAAGCCTAAGTTTATAGATGCTTCATATGTGAAGGATGGTGCGGTTGTCATTGATGTTGGAATCCACAGAAATGCTGAAAATAAGCTGTGTGGTGATGTGGATTTTGATTCTGTTGTGTCTAAAGCGTCACATATCACACCTGTACCGGGCGGTGTAGGTCCTATGACAATTGCGATGCTCATGAGCAATTGTGTTGAGGCTATGAAGAGATAATTAGACAATTAGACAATAAGTAAGAGGATTAGATGTATGAGATGTGCCAATTGTGGTAATGAATTGAAGGCGGGCAGTCTGTACTGTGATGTCTGTGGGCATCCGGTTCAGATAGTGCCTGATTACAACGAATTTGATGATTATCTTGATAATCTGGTTGGAAATGATGACAGGCGAACTGATGGACAAAAGACTGCAAAGCCTGTGTCTGATAGGACAATCAGGTTTGATGAGCCGGTGAGGGAACAGCTTTATAGTGCCGGTCAGTGGAACGGACAAAAACCGGACAGAATGTCACAGTCTGTAAAGCAGCAAGTGAGACAGGCTCAGACAGGTGAGCAGCTGTCTCAGACGAAACAACCGTGTGAGAAGCCGCAGTCTGACGGACAGAGGGCAAAGAGAGCGCAGCAGAAGAAGATAATTATTATATCAGCTGTAGTGTGCGCTGTAGCAATTGTAATACTTATTGCAGCTATTACACGTAATGTAAGCAGATCACATGACAATTCATTTGATTATCAGGTGAAGCAGGCAAAGGCGGCTTATTCGGCGGGGAATATAAATTCCGCGGTTTCTTATTATGAGAAGCTTTGTCGATTGATTCGGATAATACAGATGTCAGATTTGCTTTGGCTGATATATATATGTCGAAGAAGGATTATGATGCCGCTCTTGTGCTGTATCAGGAAATTATCAATATTGATCCAAAGAGCAAAGAGGCTTATAAGCAGCTTATCTCGATTTATGAATCAAAAAAGGATTATGATGCAATTGTTGCGCTGCGTGAGAGTGCTAAGGATGCATCTGTTTTAAAGCTTTTTGCGGATTATACTGTATCTAAACCGCAGTTTAGCAAGAGCAGTGGCAAGTATGGAGAGACTATTGAGCTTTCTATAGATGCAGACAGCGATACCAAAATATACTATTCATATGATTCGGATGATCCTTTGACCAGAGGAGAAAGATATTATAGCCCGATCACCCTGGACAAGGAAGGCACATATGAGATAACAGCTGTTGCGGTTGATGACAGAGGAATCAAAAGCGAGGTGCATCTGCCAAGTATGAAATCGAGTTTGAGGCACCGGATGCACCGGAGATAGACCTGACGGAGGTACATTTGGTGCACAGACAGACATTACAATCACAGTACCTGAAAATTGCAAGGTATACTATACCTGGGATTCGTCAGATCCGAGTGCTGCATCAACAGAGTATACAGCTCCAATACCTGTTCCTGAGGGAAATAATGTGCTTTCTGTTATTGCGATAGACCAGAATACCGGAAAGTGCAGTGATATATACAGATCAAGATTTGAATTTTATATGAATTAATAAAAAACACGCATGAGTTGATTAATCATGCGTGTTCTTTTTAATGAAATTATCTGTTATGGCTGTAAAGCTTTTATTGTATCCGGATTCTGTGTGGATGTACAGTACTCTTTGTTCGAGACAAAATCTGTGAAATACACATACTGTGATGTTACGTTTATGTTGCAAAACTCACCCTTAGCAAGCTCTTTAAAGCCGGTGCCGTCATTTTTTACAACACACAGTGCCGGATTATCACCGCCGCGCTGATAGAATATCAGACTGCCATATACATTGTAATGCTCAATATTGGCTTCCGTTAAAACCACAGGATTTGGATTGTTGATATTGACATGGACAATTGCATTGTCACGATTTACATCCATGTAGTACACATTTGTGTCATCCAGCACAACCGGCTTGTAGCAGTTGCAGTCGTAGAATAAGGCTTCGCTCTGTGAAGCAGTGTCATATCTGTATAGCTGTCCGTTTTTTGGATTATTATAATAAAAATACCGGTCTGATGTGTTGCAGGTAAACAGATAGTGATTTTTTATTTTCTTTTTTTCTTCTCCATCTATTCTGATGCGGTATAGAGAGGTAGCTGTTTGTGTGTCATAGTGCAGATAATATATGTAGTTGCCTATCAGGGATGCATAGATGCATGGGTCAGGATCCAGCACGGTGGAGCCGTGGCCATTTCTTTTTATACGGCAGAGACTGTTCCTGTCATATGAAAAGTAGGTCTGACTTGTGATTTTCTGATTGTTGTTTCTTACGTAATAGACATAGTTTTTATCTGCGTTTATGTACATGGCGGTGTCATTGCTCAGTTTATGTATATTGCTGCCGTCTAAGTTCATGGCATACAGCCTGCCGTTGTCGTTTGTATTTGAGAAAAATACTTCACCGTCACTTTCACAGAAGAGCCCGGCATTGTACAGATTACCTGCAGTATTACCATTTACATAGGATGAATTAAGCTTTACCTTTGATACAAAATGGTATATAACAAGGCCTGTGATGCATATTAAAATTAGTGGAATAATTATTTTTAGATATTTTTTCATGTAATTCTCCCGAGGGTATTTGATATTTATGCTTAGATATTAACTAAATTATATCTATATATGATAAATCTTTCAAGGATTACTTGCCTTTCTATAAAATTTGTAATAATATTTTATTATATCTTTTTTAGGAGACAATAATGGAAGATTTAATGAAATTGAGAGCGTCTATCGATGAGATAGACAGTGAAATAGTCAGATTATATAAGGAAAGAATGGATATCTCAAAGCACGTTGCCGAGTATAAGATAACCACCGGCAAAAAGGTCTTTGACAAGACGAGAGAGGATGAAAAGCTTGAGAAATTATCGTCTCTTGCAGATGATGAGTTTTTGAAGCACGGTATAGTTGAGCTTTTTGAACAGATTATGTCGACCAGTAGAAAGAAGCAGTATCAGCTTATGACTGAGCATGGCATAGTGGAGAAGGAAAACTTTACTGAGGTAGACAGCCTGGATTTTTCCAATGCAAGGATTGTGTTTCAGGGAGTTGAGGGTGCATATTCACAGCTTGCCATGAAGACATACTTTGGCGAGAACTGTAATGGCTACAACGTGGATTCCTGGAAGGATGCCATGGAGGATATCAAATGCGGAAAGGCTGATTATGCAGTGCTTCCGATAGAGAATTCTTCAGCCGGTATTGTATCGGAAAACTATGATCTGCTTGTTGAATACGACAATTATATAGTTGGGGAGCAGATTATACGCATCGACCACAGTCTGATGGGACTTCCGGGTGCAAAGATTTCTGATATAAGGACTGTGTACTCACATCCGCAGGCGCTTATGCAGTGCTCAGATTTTTTGATGAGCATAAGGATATTAACCAGGTGGCTGTCAGGAATACAGCTTTTTCTGCAAAGAAGGTAAAGGATGACGGAGATATCACACAGGCTGGCATAGCTAGCCATATCTCGGCTGATATATACGGGCTTCAGGTGCTTGAGAGCCGCATACAGAACAATAAAAACAATGCAACAAGGTTTATAATTGTGTCGGCTAAAAGGGTATGCCGCAGAGATGCGGACAGGATAAGCATATGCTTTGAGACACCTCACAAGAGTGGTGCACTGTATCATATGCTGGCACACTTTATATACAATGGAATCAATATGTTAAATATCCAGTCTCGTCCGATATCTGATAAGGCATGGGAGTACAGGTTCTTTGTTGATTTTGAGGGGCGTTTTACGGATACGGCGGTGCAGAATGCGTTAAGAGGCATAAGGGAAGAGGCAATTGCCCTTAAGATTCTTGGTACATATTAGATTATAGAAATTTAGATAAAAGTGTTGACAACAGAAATTGTCTGTGATATATTCTAGTAGTTGTATGAAAACAAAGTAGAGTATCCACTCTCACCTAAGCGCAATGGCGCGACTTAGCGTTAATATTTTCAAACATTTGTGTTGAAGATTGTATAGTGGATAGTCTGCCTATCCACTATTTTTTATGGAGGTACAAGACCATTAGCGAATTAATGATTAATGAACAGATCAGAGACAGAGAAGTTCGACTGATTGGAGCGGATGGAGAGCAGTTAGGAATTGTTTCTTCAAGAGAAGCTCAAAAGATTGCAGACGAGGCAGGACTTGATTTAGTAAAGATAGCACCAAATGCAAAGCCACCTGTATGTAAGGTGATTGACTATGGTAAGTATCGTTATGAGCAGGCCCGTAAGGAAAAGGATGCAAAGAAAAAGCAGAAGACCGTTGAATTGAAAGAGATTCGTCTCTCACCTAACATTGAGGCTAACGACTTGAATACCAAGATGAATGCTGCAAAGAAATTTCTTGCAAAAGGAAATAAGGTAAAGATCACACTCAGATTCAGAGGACGTGAGATGGCTCATATGAATGCAAGCAAACATATCCTTGATGATATAGCGGAGAATCTTTCAGATGTAGCGGTAGTGGAGAAAGCACCAAAGGTTGAAGGAAGAAGCATCGGTATGGTGCTGGCAGAAAAGAGATAACAATTTAAGGAGGAACACACAATGCCAAAAATGAAAACAAGCAGAGCAGCTGCAAAACGTTTCAAAGTTACAGGAACAGGAAAGTTAAAAAGAAATAAAGCCTACAAGAGACATATCTTAACTAAGAAAACAACAAAGACAAAGAGAAATCTCAGAAAAGCAACAATGACAGATGAGACAAATGTTAAGAATATGAAGAAGATTTTACCATACATGTAATCGGTAGTATTAGTTAAGGAGGAATCAACAAATGGCAAGAGTTAAAGGCGGTTTAGGCGCTAAGAAAAGACATAACAGAACATTAAAGTTAGCAAAGGGTTATAGAGGCGCTAGATCTAAGCAGTATAGAGTAGCAAAGCAGTCAGTTATGAGAGCACTTACAAGCTCATACGCTGGACGTAAAGAGAGAAAGAGACAGTTCCGTCAGTTATGGATTGCTCGTATCAACGCAGCAGCTCGTCTCAACGGACTTTCATACAGCCAGTTCATGCACGGCTTAAAGTTAGCAAACGTTGACCTTAACCGTAAGGTATTAGCTGATATGGCTGTTACAGATGCAGCAGGATTTGCTAAATTAGTAGAGGTTGCTAAATCTAAGCTTGCTTAGTTTAGCATAAAGAGATATATGAAAAAAGCTGCCGGGCTTCACATGAAGCCCGGCAGCTTTTTTATTCTTGAGCTTTTTTGTATTTACTGCGATACTCCTTAGGCGAAAGGCCTTTTATTTTATGAAAGGTCTTTGAAAAATAAAGGCTGTTATCAAACCCTATAGAGCCTGCAATTGCTGTGATGGACAATGAGGAGTGTTTAAGCAGATAGCATGCCTGTTTGATTCTGAAATCGGTCAGATATTCCTTTGGCGATACACCGAGGATGCTCTGGAAGGAACGGAACAGGTGACTTCGGCTTAAGCCTATATATGATGCAATATCCTCAACGGTGATAGGGTATGAATAGTTGGCGGAGATGTATTCGATACCCTTTTGTACATAGGAGTTTGCACTGTTTTGCGGTGGCTTTGATGTGGCGGCGCTGACAAAAAGAGCGAGGGTGGTGTAGAGTCGCCCGGTCATTTCGAGTGCATTTTCAAATTCTGTGCCTCTGGCGTCGTATATATGCATGAGCTGTCTTTTGATTTCGTTTCCGTTTGATACACTGTGTATGTATGGATGCGCTTTTGTGAAATCAGTGGCTCTTAAAATGGTTGCAGCATCGCTGCCGGTAAAGCCTACCCAGGTATATTCCAAGGATCTTGCGCATCAGCCTGATAAATCACTTCGGTATTTGGATATACGAGAAACGCATCACCGGGAGTTAATGTGTGAATACTGCCATTTACAGTGTAGCGGCCTTTACCGCTTATGATATAGTGAATCAGATAATGGTCTCTGATACCGGGTCCCCACTGATACAGGCTATCACAGCTCTGGAAGCCTACGTTATATACGGATAGAGATACAAGCTCTTTTTCTTTTACGATATAGGAATTTTTGTATTTATTGTTCATATTGCCTACCTTTACAACATTTTTACATATTTCTTCTACATTTTATTCTATACAAAAATGAGCAAATGCGCTACAATAAATTTAACAAAAATGAAAAGGAGATATTTATTATGGCAATTTTAGTTACTGGTGGAGCCGGATATATCGGAAGCCACACATGTGTGGAGCTTCTTGATGCAGGCTACGATGTTGTAGTACTTGACAATCTTTCAAATTCATCTGAGAAGTCACTTGACAGAGTTAAGGCTCTTACAGGCAAAGAAGTAAAGTTCTATAAGGGAGATATCCTTGACAGAGACATCTTAAATAAGATTTTTAAGGAAGAAAAGATAGATAGCTGTATTCACTTTGCAGGACTCAAAGCAGTAGGAGAGTCTGTGGCAAAGCCTTGGGAGTACTATAACAATAATATTGCAGGAACACTTACACTTGTTGATGTGATGAGACAGAATGGCTGCAAGAGCATCATTTTCTCTTCATCAGCTACAGTATACGGAGATCCTGCACAGATTCCTATCACAGAGGAGTGTCCAAAGGGACAGTGTACAAACCCATACGGCTGGACAAAGTCTATGCTTGAGCAGATACTTATGGACATCTATAAGGCAGATAATGAGTGGAACGTTATTCTTCTTCGTTACTTCAATCCAATCGGAGCTCATAAGAGTGGTACAATGGGTGAGAATCCAAACGGTATTCCAAACAACCTCATGCCTTACATCACACAGGTGGCAGTAGGCAAGCTCAAAGAGCTTGGAGTATTCGGAGATGACTATGATACTCCTGACGGAACAGGTGTGAGAGATTACATCCATGTAGTTGACCTTGCGGTTGGACATGTCAAAGCTTTAAAGAAAATTGAGGAGAATGCAGGTCTTTGCATCTACAATCTTGGAACAGGACATGGCTACAGCGTGCTTGATATCGTAAAGAATTTCGAGGCTGCAACAGGTGTTAAGATTCCTTATACAATAAAGCCTAGAAGACCTGGCGATATTGCTACATGCTACTGTGATCCATCAAAGGCCAAGAGAGAGCTCGGCTGGGAAGCACAGTATGGTATTAAGGAGATGTGCGCCGACTCATGGAGATGGCAGAAGAACAATCCTAACGGATATGATGATTAATTATAACTGATTTTTAAGCCGGATTTATACTTGAATTATTTATGCCTTGGAGCATTTCTGTGGTAAACGGAATGCTCCAAGGCAATTTTACTTTAAGGCGGAAATATTTATCATAGCGTGGATAGACACCGGACGCACCCGCTGCACCGAAATGCACCTTGCATAAGCGACTAGCGAAGCTGTTTAGTTACTGTAGAATTATGCCTATGAAACACAGAAATGACTTGCCATGGAAGGCAAGTCAAGGAGAACCGCGCCATGGACGGCGCGTTTCGACGGTTTCGTCAAGCAAAGTGAGCCTAAAAAGCATAATTCGTACAGTATCTTGACAGCGTAGCGTTAGCGCATGCAAGGTGCATTTCGGTGCAGCGGGTGCGTCCGGTGTCAACAACAATAAAAAACATCGCATAAATGCGATGCTTTCGGGTTGGGCTGTATTTAATTAAATAAATATCAGTGAGCAGTCCGTACGGGAATCGAACCCGTGTTTCCGCCGTGAGAGGGCGGCGTCTTAACCGCTTGACCAACGAACCGTGTATTATACTATCATGGAGTTTCAAAAAAAGCAAGCACTTTTTTAAAAAAACTTGATTTTTTTTTCTGATAGTGCTATTATACCTATGATAACAACGTTGACTAGATTGAGAGAGGGCAGAAGTCCTCTCTCAATTCACGTTTATAAACATCAGGCAGCTATTCAGAACCACTTGGAACAATTCTGAATAGTTACAAATATAAAAAAGAGAGGTGATAAAATGTCAAAGGCAAGTGTATATGAGGCAAAGACGGAGAGTTTTATACAACCAATTCTTGACAGCATGAATTTTGAGCTTGTTGATGTCGAGTATGTCAAGGAAGGCGGCATGAACTACCTGAGAGCATATATCGATAAGGAGGGTGGCATAACTGTTGATGACTGTGAAGTGGTTGCAAGGCAGATGAATGAGATTCTCGACAGAGAGGACTATATTCCTGATTCGTACACCTTCGAGGTCAGCTCGCCGGGGCTTGGAAGACCTCTCAAGAAGGAAAAGGACTATGTGCGCAATATGAATAAGGAAATAGAGATTCGCACATACAGGGCTATCAACAAATCAAAGGAATTTTATGGTCTGCTTAAAGCCTATGATAAGGATACAGTGACAATAACCGATGAAGACGGCAATGAGACTACATTCAATAAGAGTGACATTGCGCTTATACGTCAGGCATTGGATTTTTAATTAAAGCGCACGATAACACAAATAGGAGGAAAAAATAATGAGCAATGAGTTATTAGAAGCGTTAAATATATTAGAGCAGGAGAAAAACATCAGTAAAGAAACTTTACTTGAGGCAATTGAGAACTCTCTTGTGACTGCCTGCAAGAACCATTTTGGTAAATCAGACAATGTAAAGGTAGAAATCGATCCTGAGACATGTGCTTTCTCATGCTACCAGGAGAAGACAGTTGTAGATACGGTTGAGGATCCGGTTGAGGAGATTTCTTTAGCAGATGCGCACAAGGTAAACGGTAACTATCAGCTTGGAGATATCGTGAGAGTTGAGGTTAAGTCAAAGGAATTCGGACGTATTGCTACACAGAACGCAAAGAATGTTATCCTTCAGAAAATCCGCGAGGAGGAGAGAAAGGTAATATTTGACGAGTACAACAGCAAGGAAAAGGATGTTGTGACAGGTGTTGTTCAAAGATACATCGGAAAGAATGTCAGCATCAACTTAGGTAAGGCAGATGCACTTCTGACTGAGAGTGAGCAGATAAAGGGTGAGGTATTCAAGCCTACAGAGCGTATCAAGGTATATATCCTTGAGGTTAAGTCCACATCAAAGGGACCAAAGATTCTTGTTTCAAGAACACATCCTGAGCTTGTGAAGAGACTTTTCGAGTCAGAGGTTACAGAGGTTAAAGAGGGCATAGTTGAGATAAAGGCTATTTCACGTGAGGCCGGAAGCAGAACAAAGATTGCAGTATGGTCAAATGATCCAAACGTAGACCCTGTAGGAGCATGTGTAGGTATGAATGGTGCCAGAGTAAATGCTATCGTAAATGAGCTTCGCGGTGAGAAAATCGATATCATCACATGGGATGAGAATCCGGCAATACTTATCCAGAACGCACTTAGCCCTGCAAAGGTTATCTCTGTTATCGCAGATGCAGATGAGAAATCAGCAAAGGTTGTTGTTCCGGATTATCAGCTTTCGCTTGCAATCGGTAAGGAAGGACAGAATGCAAGACTTGCAGCAAGACTTACAGGCTTCAAGATTGATATCAAGAGCGAGACACAGGCCAGAGAGTCAGGTGACTTCATGGATTATGAGAATGATTATGAAGAGGATGATTATGATGACGATTATGATTATTCGGATGAGGAACTTGCTGAGAACGAGAGATTAGCTGATACAGAACAGGCAGATGTACAGGCAGAGGCTTTTGATACAGAGGCTGACGAGAACGAAGCAGCAGGTACAGAAAATGATGCGGCAGATAGTGGTGATGAGCAGTAATGGCAAATAAAAAGATTCCAATGCGCAAATGCGTAGGCTGTCAGGAGATGAAGGAAAAGAAGTCACTTATTCGCGTGGTAAAGACTGCGGAGGGTGACATAATTCTCGATGACACCGGCAAGAAAAACGGCAGGGGAGCTTATATATGTAAGAGCCTTGAATGCTTTAAAAAGGCTAAAAAGACAAAGGCACTTGAGCGTTCCCTTGGTGTTAGTGTATCAGAACAGGTATATGAGGAGCTTGAAAAGGAGATGAACCAAATTGACAGATAGAGTACTTTCTATGCTGGGATTAGCAGCAAAGTCAGGCAATGTGGTTAGCGGAGAGTTTTCGACAGAGAAAGCTGTAAAGACAGGAAAGGCATTTTTAGTGATAGTTGCAGATGATTCATCAGACAACACAAAGAAGCATTTTTCGGATATGACTGCTTTCTATGAGGTTCCGATTTATTTTTATAGTGACAAGGTGGGGTTAGGGAATGCAATAGGCAAAGAGTTTCGCGCTTCCCTTGCAGTAACGGATGAAAACCTTGCAAATGCAGTGATAAAAAAGTTGCAGTCGAATAAAACTGAATAATGGAGGAAAATAGATATATGGCAAAAATGAGAGTTCATGAACTTGCAAAAGAATTAAATATAAAGTCGCAGGAAGTCATAGACACATTAAACGGCACACAGTTTGCTGTCAAAAATGTGCAGAGCGGTCTTGAGGATGAGGCACAGCAAATTGTACGAAAGAAGTACGCGAAAACAGAAGTAAAAAAAGATGCACCTAAGAAGGAAGAACCTAAAAAGGAAGAACCTAAAAAGGATGAGGCTAAGGCAGCCGACAGACCAAAGAAAAAGGCAAGCATCACAGCAGTTTTCAATGCCCAGTACAGTAAGCAGGGTAGGAAAACAAATGGTGGAAACGGCAGCGGAAATAATGGAAATAACAGTTCGCAGCGCAGAAATGGCAATGGCAGACGCGATAATCAGTCATCACGTCCTGAGCAGCACAGCATTATTAAGCCAAGACCTGTCGGAGAGAGAGCTATGCGCCCTATAAGTGAGCGTACAGCGGATCCGTATGCAGATATGAAGGTAACCAATTCGCGTCCGGCACGTCAGGCTGACGCTGATAGAAGAAGCGACAGACGTCAGGACAATGGCGACAGAATCAACAACAGAAACACTGACAGAAATGCCGACAGAAGCAGAAATACGGACAGAAACAGCGATAGAAGAACAAACAATCGCGACAACAATAACCGAGATAACAGCAGAGACAATAATAGAGACAATAACCGAGCTTCAGAAATGACGCCAGACGTCCTGCAGAGGGTGGCAGAAGCTTTGACAGAAATAATGATAGAAGCAGAAGCAATGACAGAAGCAGGAGCAATGATAGAAATAACGATAGAACAGGCAGCAGAGGTGATGACAGAAATCGTTTCAGAAAAGAAACAGTTGCAGTTGCAGCTCCTGATGATGTAAGAGGAAAGGAGAGCCGCGACAGAGGCAACGATAGAAAGAATAAGCATAATCACAATCAGAGCCAGAAGCAGGATAAGCTCGGAAAGAAGCAGGAGAATTACATCAATCTCGAGAAGCACGGCGGTAAGAAAAAGCCACAGCAGCCGAAGGCACAGCCAAAAGAGGATGAGAACGAGATTAAGACAATTTCTCTTCCGGAGAAGATTACAATAAGGGATTTAGCTGATAAGATGAAGGTTCAGCCTTCAGCCATTGTAAAGAAGCTTTTCATGAAGGGCGAGATGGTAACAGTTAACTCTGAAGTTGATTTTGCAGCCGCTGAGGAGATTGCTTTAGAGTTCAATTTCATATGTGAGGAAGAGGAGAAGGTCGATGTGATTGCAGAGCTTCTCAAGGAGGATGAAGAGGATGAGAGCAAGATGGTTCCTCGTCCACCTGTAGTCTGCGTAATGGGTCACGTAGATCATGGTAAGACATCACTGCTTGATGCCATCAGACAGACACGTGTTACAGACCGTGAGGCAGGTGGTATTACACAGCACATTGGTGCATCTGTTGTATCAATCAATGGCCAGAACATCACATTCCTTGATACACCGGGACATGAGGCATTTACAGCAATGCGTATGCGTGGTGCAAACTCTACTGATATCGCAATCCTTGTTGTTGCTGCAGATGATGGTGTAATGCCGCAGACTGTTGAGGCAATAAACCATGCAAAGGCAGCCGGTGTAGAGATTATCGTTGCTGTCAACAAGATAGATAAGCCAAGTGCCAATATCGACAAGGTTAAGCAGGAGCTCTCAGAGTATGAGCTTATCCCGGAGGATTGGGGTGGAAGCACAATATTCTGTCCTGTATCTGCACATACTAAGGAGGGTATCGACAATCTCCTTGAGATGATTCTTCTCACAGCAGAGGTGCTCGAGCTCAAGGCTAATCCTGATAGAAACGCAAGAGGTCTCGTAATCGAGGCGCAGCTTGACAAGGGCCGTGGTGCGGTTGCCACAGTGCTTGTACAAAAAGGAACACTCCATGTCGGAGATCCTATCGCATGCGGAAGCAGCTATGGTAAGGTAAGAGCCATGATTGATGACAAGGGCCGCAGAGTAAAGGAGGCTAAGCCTTCTACACCTGTAGAGATACTTGGACTCAACAGTGTGCCTTCAGCAGGTGAGACATTTGTGGCATGTGATTCAGAGAAGGAGGCAAAGGCATTCTCTGACACATATATTTCAGAGGAGAAGAATAAGCTCATTGAGGATACAAAGGCAAAGATGTCACTTGATGATCTGTTCTCACAGATTCAGTCCGGCAACATGAAGGAGCTTGATATCATCGTAAAGGCAGATGTACAGGTTCAGTTGAGGCTGTTAAGCAGAGTCTTGTCAAGCTTTCAAATGAGGAGGTTGTGGTCAAGGTCATCCATGGCGGCGTTGGTGCCATCAACGAGTCAGATGTTATCCTTGCATCAGCATCAAATGCAATCATCATTGGCTTTAACGTCAGGCCGGATCCTGTTGCCAAGGTACAGCAGACCGTGAGGGCGTAGATATCAGACTTTACAAGGTCATCTACAATGCGATCGAGGATGTATCTGCTGCCATGAAGGGTATGCTTGATCCTGTATTTGAGGAGAAGGTTATCGGACATGCGGAAATCAGACAGATTTTCAAGGCTTCAGGCGTTGGAAACATTGCAGGTTCATATGTGCTTGACGGATTTATGGAGAGAGGCTGCCGTGTCAGAATTAGCAGAGAGGGTGAGCAGATATTCGAGGGAGACCTTGCTTCACTCAAGAGATTCAAGGATGACGTCAAGGAGGTCAAGACAGGCTATGAGTGTGGTCTTGTATTTGACGGATTTAATGATATTCAGGAATTCGATATAGTTGAAGCTTACAAGATGGTAGAGGTTCCGAGATAATCATATATTGTTTATCTTGAATTAATGTAGCTATTCGGATAGTTACGGTTTAATATAAAAAGAAAGCGGGATTATATGAGAAAGAACAGCATAAAAAATATTCGTATCAACGAAGAGGTAATGCGTGAACTGTCAAATATCATACGCGGTGAGATAAAGGATCCGCGTATCAATCCCATGACAAGTGTTGTTGCTGTCGAGGTGGCACCTGATTTAAAGACAGCAAAGGCTTATATCAGTGTGCTTGGTGACAAGAAATCACAGGCTGATACACTTGCAGGACTTAAGTCAGCGGAGGGATATATACGCAGAACTCTCGCAAAGAACATCAATTTAAGAAATACACCTGCCATTACATTTATCATAGACCAGTCTATAGAGTATGGTGTTGAGATGTCTAAAAAGATTGATGAAGTAACAAAAAATCTCAAAGAGGATTAACAAAGAGGATTGATTATGACAGAGATTGATTCTATTTTAAAGGATGCACAATCAGTTGCCGTTTCCGGTCATGTGAGACCGGACGGAGACTGTGTCGGCTCAACACTTGCGGTATACAACTACATAAAGGATTATTATCCTGATATAAAGGCAAGGCTTTATTTAGAGCCAAGCCCGAACATCTTTAAGTTCATGCAAAGAGCAGATGAGATTGACAGCGGCTATGCGGATGATACAGTATACGATCTGTTCATAGCATGTGACTGCAGTGACACAGGCAGACTGGGAAGTGCAGCTAAGTATTTTGAGTCTGCAAAAAGGACACTTTGCATAGATCATCATGTCACAAACGGGGCCTTTGCAGACGCAAATTACATCTTTCCGGATGCGAGCTCAACCTGTGAGCTTGTGTTTGAACTTCTGCCGAAGGAGCGCATCACAATACAGATAGCAGAGTGTATTTACACAGGCATGGTGCATGATACAGGCGTGTTCCAGTATTCATGTACTTCAAAAAAGACTATGGATATAGCAGGCTCCCTGATGGAGATGGGCATTGATTATTCAAGGATAATCGATGATACATTTTATACAAAGACATTTGCTCAGAACAAGATTATGGGGCAGGCACTTTTGAATGCTGCTTTGTATCTGAATGGTGATGTTATATTGTCTGCAGTATCGCGCGCTGAGATGGAGAAGTATGATGTGCTACCAAAGCATCTTGATGGTATTGTAAATCAGCTGCGCGTGACAAAGGATATAAAGGTTGCTGTATTTCTCTACGAAAATGAGGATGGTACCTACAAGGGCAGCCTGCGCGTAAACGGTGATTATGATGTGGCAAAGGTTGCGTCGGTATTTGGCGGCGGTGGACATGTAAAGGCAGCCGGATTTACGATTGACGGACCGCTTGAGGTGGCAACAGACCGCATCCTTACGGCAATTAAGGATAATATTTAGGGAGAGATTCTTGGGCAGATGGTTAATGGAATAATCAATGTATACAAGGAAAAGGGCTATACAAGCTTTGACGTTGTGGCAAAGCTTCGAGGCATATTCCACCAGAAGAAGATTGGTCATACAGGTACACTTGATCCTGATGCGCAAGGCGTCCTTCCTGTCTGCCTTGGAAAGGCAACCAGAGTGTGTGACCTTTTGACAGATAAGGACAAGGTCTATAAAGCTGTGCTGCTTTTAGGACAGGAGACAGATACACAGGATATTTCAGGGCAGGTCTTAAATCAGGCTAAGGTCAATGTGACTGAGCAGGCGGTGTATGATGCAATATCACAGTTTATTGGCAGACAAAAGCAGGTGCCGCCAATGTATTCGGCTCTAAAGGTCAATGGGAAAAAGCTCTATGAGCTTGCCAGGGAGGGCAAGGTTATAGAGAGAAAAGCCAGGGATATCGAGGTGTTTGATATCAAGGTTGAAAGCATTGATTTACCGGAGGTTACGATGACGGTGCACTGTTCAAAGGGCACATATATCAGGACGCTGTGCAATGACATCGGAGAGAGGCTGGGTTGCCATGGCTGCATGAAGTCACTGCTTAGAGTAAGGGTAGCAGGCTTTGACTTAGAGCATGCACTTACACTTTCACAGATTCAGTCAAAGGTGGATGAAGGCTGCTTTGATATGGTGATGCCTGTTGACGGAGTATTCGAAAATCTGCCGGCAGTGCATACTGCTTCAGATGCTGATAAGCTTGTCAGAAATGGAAATAAAATTCCGGCAGTGCTTACGGATTATTTAAAACACAGTGCTGACTCTGATATAAGATACAGAGTATACAATCATGAGGGCATATTTGTCGGTGTGTATTCGTATCTTGATGAGACCGGTGAGTTTAAGCCGGTTAAGATTTTTATGGAATAGAATAGTATACAGATATTATGGAATATATAAGCAAAACTCTGGATTTTCATGTCAAGGAGCCGTCCGTCATCTCGTTTGGAAAGTTTGACGGGCTTCACAGAGGACATGAATTTCTGATGGAAAAGCAAATTGAACAGAGCAATCTGCATGGCTACAAGCGCATCATATTTACGTTTGACATTCCTCCCAAATCGGAGGTACTTGGCGTTGAGTCAAAGGTTATAATCACAAACGATGAAAAAGAGTATGTGTTTGAAAAATCAGGTATTGACTATCTGATAGAGTGTCCGTTTGTGCCACAGGTGATGACGATGGAGGCGGATGCGTTTGTCATGATGGATAGTTAAAAGTCTTAATGTCAAGTGTATCATTGTCGGAGATGATTTCCGTTTCGGGCACAACAGGGCAGGAGACCATCGGCTGCTTTCTGCGATGGCAGGAGAGCTTGGATACGAGCTTATTGTGGTGGACAAGATAAAGGATGGAGCCAGGGATATAAGCAGTACCTATATCCGCGAGGAGATTGCGGCAGGACATATTAAAAAGGCGAATGAACTGCTGGGATATCCCTTTTTCATAAAAGGAAGAGTAGTGCATGGCAGAGCACTGGGCAGGACTATTGGCATTCCGACAGTCAACCTTTCAGTGCCGCACGATAAGCTGCTTCCACCAAAGGGAGTGTATATGTCAAGAGTTCTTGTCAGGGACAACTGGTACCTTGGTGTAACCAATATAGGATGCAAGCCTACTATAGAGGGCAAAAATCCAATCGGTGCAGAGACATATATCATAGATTTTGGGCAGGATGTTTACGGACAGGATATCATGGTAGAGCTTCATAAGTTCGTAAGACCTGAGATGAAGTTTGATTCAATAGAAGCGTTAAAGAGCCAGATGAGTGCAGATATCAATTATACAATCAATTATGCAGGCAGTCACACATTCTAGTGTGGCTGTTTTTTTGCGAAATTACCCAAAATAACGAAAAAATGACAAATATTACGGAAATATTACGGAGAAATATTGACATTTTAACAATTTGTGATATACTCGTAAACATGGGATTATGGATAGCATGAACTGGAGGCTATATGAAAAATAAATTAAAATTAGGACAGGCAGCAGGCGTTGTAGCGTTTGCTATTATTATAGGTGCTGTATCTATGAGTTCAAGCAGCACAGTAGATGCCAGAACATCATTAAAGGAAAATAGAACAGTCAATGCGGGGGTGGCCCTTGGTCTGACAGAGGCGGCAGATGCCACAGAGCTTCTCACAGCAGGGGTTACATCGGCTCTTACTTATTATGGAGCTGACGTATCGGTAGCGCAAAACGACAGCAATGTTGTTACTGCATCTGCTCAGGGTGCACAGGTTGGCAATACTGCACAGGAGACAGAACAGGCAAATGAGGCATCCCAGACACCGACAGCCGCACAGACCTGTGGTTACACAAATCTTGGTATGTCGGTTATCAGCAGCGGAAACTTAAATATCAGACAGGAAGCTTCGACAGACAGCGAGGTAATAGGAATACTTACCAATCACAATGCCTGTGAGCTTCTTGAGGATGCCGGAGAATGGTACAAGGTCACATCAGGCAAGGTGACAGGATATGTAAACAAGCAGTATCTTGTGACAGGAGATGAGGCAGAGGCTATTGCAGAACAGGAGATTAAGACGGTTGCCACAGTAAATACGGAAACACTGAATGTGCGTGCAGAGAAGTCAACAGAGGCTGCGGTGCTTTCGCAGGTTGGAAATTCAGAGGCATTCACGGTTAATTCTGTCGCTGACGGCTGGGTTGAGATAAGTGTGGATGATTCGGTAGGATATATATCACAGGATTATGTGACACTGGCACAGGCACTTCCTACAGCAAAGACAATAGAGCAGGTGAAGTATGGTGACGGCGTATCAGATGTAAGGGCATCTGTTGTATCGTATGCGTTACAGTTTGTCGGAAACAGATATGTGTGGGGTGGTACAAGCCTTGAGAAGGGAGTTGACTGCTCAGGCTTCACAATGAGAATTCTTGGAAAGTATGGAATCTCATTACCGCATTCATCAAGAGCACAGCCTTCATACGGCACAAAAATCAGTGCATCTGAAGCAAAGCCGGGAGATTTATTCTTCTACGGAAGTGGAAGGAGTATCTCACATGTTGCAATTTATATCGGAAACGGACAGATTGTACATGCCAGTAACAAGCGTGATGGAATCAAGGTTTCAAATGCATATTACAGAAATCCGATTTGTGTCGCAAGATATTTGCCGGATTAATAAAAAAACAGTTTACAACAAATGCTTACTATGCTATACTGCATAAGTATGGTTTTGCCCATGTTCGGTAGTTGGACACTCCGACCTATTGCTGAGCATCATACAGTTATCAGGGCGCATTATAATATAAGGAGGATCAACAATGATCGCAAAGGAAAAGAAACAGGCTATTATCGCAGAGTACGGTAGAACACCAAATGACACAGGTTCACCAGAGGTTCAGATTGCAATTCTTTCAGCAAGAATCGCAGAGTTAACTGAGCATTTCAAACAGAACCCAAAGGATCATCACTCAAGAAGAGGAATGTTAAAGATGATCGGTCAGAGACGTGGATTACTTGCATACCTTAAGGAGATTGATATCGAGAGATATCGTTCACTTATCGAGCGTTTAGGACTCAGAAAATAGTATTTTCTTTAGAGCGGAGTAATTATTATTCCGCTCTATTATTGTTTTTATTATTGTTTTTATTATTGTTTTTTGAAAAGCAGAAGTAAGCCGAGACCACTAAAGAGTGCATGAGCATACATGTATTGTTTAGTAGTTTCGGAAGAGGAATACACTTCTGCAAAAGAATTTTTAAGGAGAATTAATATGTACAAAAGTTATTCAATGGAACTTGCCGGCAGGACTCTTACTGTAGATATCGGAAGAGTAGCAGCTCAGGCAAACGGAGCTGTTTTTATCAAGTATGGTGATACAACAGTCCTTTCAACAGCTACAGCATCTGACAAGCCACGTGACGGTGTGGATTTCTTCCCACTTAGCGTTGAGTTCGAGGAGAAGATGTACTCTGTAGGAAAAATTCCGGGTGGTTTTAACAAGCGTGAGGGAAAGGCATCTGAGAACGCTATCCTTACAGATCGTGTAATTGACCGTCCTATGAGACCTCTTTTCCCAAAGGATTACAGAAATGATGTTACATTAAACAACCTTGTCATGTCAGTGGATCCTGAGTGCCGTCCTGAGATAGTTGCAATGATCGGTACAGTTCTTGCTGTTCATATATCAGATATTCCGTTTGACGGACCATGTGCCATGACACAGATGGGACTTGTTGATGGAGAGTTTATCGTAAACCCTTCACAGAAGCAGTGGGATGAGGGCGATTTACAGCTCACAGTTGCTTCTACAAAGGAAAAGGTCATCATGATTGAAGCAGGAGCCAATGAGATTCCTGAGGATCAGATGATTGAGGCAATCTACAAGTGCCACGATATCAACCAGACAGTTATCGCATTTATGGATCAGATCCGTGATGAGATTGGCAAGCCAAAGCATGAGTATGAGAGCTGTGCTATTCCTGAGCAGATGTTCGAGGATATCAAGAAAATTGTTACTCCTGAGCAGATGGAGGAGGCAGTATTCACAGATGAGAAGCAGAAGCGTGAGGAAAATATAAGAGCAATTACAGAGCAGTTAGAGGAAGCCTTCGCTGACAATGAGGAGTACCTTGCAGTACTTGGCGAGGCTATTTACCAGTATCAGAAGAAGACAGTCAGAAAGATGATTTTAAAGGATCATAAGCGTCCGGACGGCCGTGCAATCAACCAGATCAGACCACTCGCAGCAGAGGTTGATTTGATTCCTAGAGTTCACGGCTCTGCAATGTTTACCCGTGGACAGACACAGATTTGTGATGTTGTAACACTTGCTCCTTTATCAGAGATTCAGAAAATCGACGGACTTGATGCAAATATCACAACAAAGAGATATATGCATCACTATAACTTCCCTGCATACTCTGTAGGAGAGACAAAGGTATCACGTGGACCGGGACGTCGTGAGATTGGACACGGAGCACTTGCTGAGAAGGCACTTGTTCCTGTACTTCCAAGCGTTGAGGAGTTCCCATATACTATCCGTGCCGTATCTGAGACATTTGAGTCAAACGGCTCTACATCAATGGCTTCAACATGTGCATCATGTATGTCACTTATGGCTGCAGGTGTTCCGATTAAGGCTATGGTTGCCGGAATCTCATGCGGACTTGTAACAGGCGATACAGATGATGATTTCCTTGTACTTACAGATATCCAGGGTCTTGAGGATTTCTTCGGAGATATGGATTTCAAGGTAACAGGTACACATAAGGGTATTACAGCTATCCAGATGGATATCAAGATTCACGGACTTACAAGACCTATCGTTGAGGAGGCAATCGCAAGAACACGTGAGGCACGTCTCTACATCATGGATGAGGTCATGAGCAAGGCAATCGCTGAGCCTAGAAAAGAAGTAAATGAGTGGGCTCCAAAGATTGAGCAGATTACAATCGATCCATCAAAGATTGGTGATGTTGTCGGACAGAAGGGTAAGACAATCAACGAGATTATCGACAGAACCGGTGTAAAGATTGATATCACAGATGATGGCGCTGTTTCAGTTTGCGGAACAGATAAAGAGATGATTGCAAAGGCAATCGACATGATTAAGATTATCACAACTGATTTTGAGCAGGGACAGATCCTTGAGGGAACAGTTGTAAGCATCAAGGAGTTCGGTGCTTTCATCGAATTTGCTCCTGGCAAAGAGGGAATGGTTCACATTTCTAAGATTGCAAAAGAGAGAATCAACAGAGTAGAGGATGTACTCACACTTGGAGACAAGGTAAAGGTTGTTTGCCTTGGCAAGGACAAGATGGGAAGAATCAGCTTCTCTATGAAGGATGTAAAAGAGGATTAATTAATATACGTTAAAGTATAACAATAATATCCAGGTAAAGGGCTGCACGCAGGTGCAGTCCTTTTAATATATGAAATTATAGTAAGGTGATATGATGTAAGGCAAAACAGGTGCGTCTGTGTCATATTGTGAAAACGAATCATATACTAAATTAAAAAATAAATAATAATGAAAAATGCGAAATATAGTATAAATGCAAATCTGGTATATAAAAATGGATATAGTGGTAAAAATGTCAATATAGCAGTGCTTGATACGGGTGTGTTTAAACACAAACAGCTTGATGGGTGCATAAAGCACTTTATGGATTTTGTGGGTGGAAAGGAGACATGTTATGACGATAACGGGCATGGTACACATGTGTGCGGTATATTATCGGCTGCAGATATAGGCATGGCTCCAGGGGCAGGACTATATGTGTTTAAGGTGCTTGATTATCTTGGCATGGGGCAGACGTCGGATTCAATTCGTGCACTTAAGTATATAAAAGAAAACTGTGTCAGACTTAATATAAAAATACTCAACTTCTCTGTAGGATATCTGCCATGTTCTGATACAGCAGAGCGTATTAAGATATTGAAGCTGATAGATGAATTGTGGGATATGGGAGTGGTAGTTGTTGCAGCAGCGGGCAACTACGGTCCGGCACCGTTTTCTGTAACTGTGCCGGGAATTTCAAGAAAAATAATAACAGTCGGAAGCTTTGATGATATAAGAAGCGGCAAAGGTCCTACCGACTGTTGTATTGTAAAGCCTGAGATTCTGGCTCCCGGGCATGATATCATAAGCCTTGGAACGAGGGATGGCACATATGTAAGAAAAACAGGTACTTCAATGGCTACACCGATTGTGTCAGGTGCCATAGCACTTCTATTGGAAAAAAATCCAAATATGAGACCGGAGGCGGTTAAGCTAGCACTGTATAATACATGTGACAGGGCAGGGGATAGTCACAAAGGCTCGTGGGGGATTATAAATGTTGATAAATTGGTGGGAATATTATAATATGTATTAGAGATTTATTATAGATAATATAGGAAATATTAGGTTGTATAATTGTAATTTCATGGTAGGGCTTATATGAGAAAAATATTACAAAGACTGCTTTCAAAGCTTTTTATAGTTTCGACAATAATAATCATACAGATGATATGGTGGTTCTTTTTGTTTTATACGGCATCTGTTGCCAGCAGGGTGTTTCAGGATCTGCTGTATGTGGCAGCCATATTGCTTTCGCTTTATATTGTCAACAGGCGGATGAAAATGTATATAAAAATGTCATGGATATTTTTGATACTGAGTGTTCCAATCGTTGGTATTCCGTGCTATTTCTTTTTCGGAAGACCGGAGCTTACGTCGAAGACACAGAAAAGAATGGCAAGAATTGTGGAAGCATATGCGCCGCTTCGGCCTGAGAACGAGCTGCTAAATGAGACTCTCAGACAGACAGATATGGATGCATACAGACAAAGCAGGCTTATCACTCAGAATCAGAAATATCCACTGTATGCGGAGGACTGCACAGAGTACTTTAAATCAGGTGAGGAGGCTTTTGAGAGCATTTTAAAAGATTTAAGGTCAGCTGAAAAGTTTATCTTTATGGAGTATTTCATAATCGGCAGTGGCGTTATGCTTGATCAGATACTTGATATACTCAAAGAAAAGGTAAAGCATGGAGTTGTGGTGAGAATCATATATGATGATTTTGGCAGCATAAATGCCATTCCGCCATATTTTATAAAGGAGATGGAGAGCATCGGAATACAGACCAGACGCTTCAATCCATATAAGCCATGCTTTCAGTAATTATGAATGACAGGGATCATAGGAAGATACTGGTGATAGACGGACGTGTGGCGCATACCGGTGGTTACAATATAGCAGATGAGTATATCAACAAAAAAATCAGGTTTGGTTACTGGAAGGATGCCGGTATCCGTGTGGAGGGAGAGTGTGTAAACAGTTTCACAACGATGTTCCTTGAGATGTGGAATTATATCAATAAGGACAATGCTGTGCATGATGAATATCTGAATCCACACAATACCTTCAGCCAGTCAGAGGAAAGCGGTTTTGTCCAGCCGTTTTGCGATTCACCGCTTGAGCATGATGATGTAGGAGAGAATCTTTATGTGAGTATCATCTCAAGAGCTAAAAAATATGTTTATATTTTTACACCATATCTGATACTTGGAACAGAGCTGTCACATGCTATGATATCGGCAGCCAGGTCAGGTGTTGATGTGCGTATTGTTGTACCTAAGATTCCCGATAAAAAGCTCATTTATCTGCAGACAAAAGCCAATTTTAGACCTCTTATCGAGGCGGGGGTAAGGATATATCTATACACACCCGGCTTTATACATTCAAAGTGTATAGTGGCAGATGATGATACTGCGATAGTTGGCACATGCAATCTGGATTTCAGGAGCATGTATTGGAATTTTGAGGATTTTGTATACATGTACAGGACTCAGTGCATCGGAAAAATAAAAGAGGATGCGATAGAGACGTTTGCGGTTTCAGAGGAGGTGTATGAGGAAAGCACAAATGATATCTCATTTGCAGGCAGGCTGCTGCAGAGTATTTTGCAGCTTTTTGCACCGCTTTTGTAAATGTGTCTGTAAAGCGTCTGATAAAAATCTGTTGAATAATGTTACAAGTTGTAATATAATAATCCAAGCGATTGCGTAAGCAACGCACGAAGAAACTGAATATGTAGCATAAAGGTGTCGGAGCAGACAAGCATTTGAATCTGATTTATGACAGGCGATGTGAAGCTGGCTCCGGTGAAAAGGGAAACAGGTGCAAATCCTGTACGAACTCGTCACCGTAATTAGGGAGTGACGGCCGATAGGTCACTGGCAACCGGGAAGACGGCCGAAGCAATGATATATAAGCCGGGAGACCTGCCTTTGTGTTGTACGGAAACAATAGTGTTTCAAGCCACGAGTAACTGGCTGTACGTGATGAAATAATTATAATTACAGACAAGGTTATGATAGCCGTATAGTCTGGGTTAGAAGGATTTTGACATGTATAGCTCTTTGACATAATAGTACAAAGAGCTTTTATTTTTGACGCTTTAAATGTTTTCGTCTTACATATTTAAAACATGTGCAGCTTAATAGCTGCAAGGAGAATGAAAAGGAGAAAACATGAAAAAGAAATTAGTAGTAGTACTGATGGCAGCAGTTATGGCTATGACAGCAGTGACCGGCTGTGGCAGCAAGGCAGATGATGCAAAGAATGGTTCACAGGCATCTAAGGCTTCAGAGAGTGAGACAAGCGCAAACGCAGATCAGGAGGCAGCAATGCATGTGGCAGATTTAATCGATGCAATCTACGTGCAGGAGAGAACAGATGATACAGACAAGCAGTGCAAGGAGGCTAAGGAGGCATGGGACAAGCTCACAGACGCACAGAAGGAGCTTGTAGAGGGAGAAAATGCTGATCCTGACTATTTCGGCAGAGATACAGGCGATGCTTCAAAGGATGATCCGAGAAACCAGGATGATATCGGCGAGAACGAGATTCTTGTAGTAAGCTTTGGTACATCCTTCAACGACAGCCGTGTGGCTGATATCAAGGGTGTGGAGGATGCAATAGCAGCTGCAAATCCTGACTGGTCAGTCAGAAGAGCCTTCACAGCACAGATTATCATCAATCATGTACAGGCAAGAGATGACGAGAAGATTGACAATATGGATCAGGCACTTGAGCGTGCAGTCAAAAATGGTGTAAAGAATCTTGTGGTACAGCCTACACACCTGATGCATGGAGCAGAGTATGATGAGCTTTCAGAGGCTGTAGAGAAGTATAAGGATAAATTTGAGTCTGTAAAGATTGCAGAGCCACTCCTCGGTGAGGTTGGAAGTGATGCAACAGTTGTAAATGAGGATAAAAAGGCCGTTGCAGAAATTCTTACAGAGGAAGCAGTAGAAAAGGCAGGCTATGACAGCCTTGATGCTGCAAAGGAAGAGGGTACAGCATTTGTATTTATGGGACATGGAACAAGCCATACAGCAAAGATTTCATACAGCCAGATGCAGAGCCAGATGACAGCTTTGGGTTATGAAAACGTATTTATCGGAACTGTAGAGGGTGAGCCGGAGGATACATCATGTGAGTCTGTCATTGAGAAGGTGTCAGCCGCTGGTTACAAGAATGTCATTCTTCGTCCGCTTATGGTTGTTGCAGGAGACCATGCCAATAATGATATGGCGGGAAGTGATGATGATTCATGGCTTTCACAGTTTAAGGCATCAGGAAAGTTCGATAAAATCGATACACAGATTAACGGACTTGGTGAAATTGAGGGTATCCAGAAGCTTTATGTTGAGCATACAGCGGCTGCTATGAGCAAGTAGCAGTTACTTAAATGTATAGTGGGGAAGCTATAAAATAACAGGAGCAGTATATCAGACATGAGAAAATTATTCAGAAACAAGTTTACTTATATCGTTGCAATGACACTGGTTTGTGCCATGAGCCTGGCAGCCTGCGGTAATAAGAATGCAAAAGCTGAAACAGAAAGCAAAAAAGCAGTGCAGGATGCGACAGAGAGCACAAAAAAGGCTGAAAAAACAGAAAAGATAGCACTTTCAGATGGTACATATACAGCAGAGTTTACTACAGACAGCTCAATGTTTCATGTGAATGATGCATATGACAACAAAGGTACACTCACCGTGAAGGATGGCAAGGCAACAATACATGTTACTCTCACATCCACACACATTGTCAATCTCTTTTTGGGAACAGCAAAGGATGCCTCAAAGGACAAGGCTGAGCTTTTAGAGCCAACTGTAGAGACTGTCGATTATGGCGATGGCACAACTGAGGAGGTCAATGCGTTTGATATACCGGTTCCTGTTTTGGATGAGGAATTTGACCTTGCACTTATCGGTACAAAGGGCAAATGGTATGACCACAAGGTAAAGGTCTCAAATGCCACACCTGCGGACGCAGATGCAAGCGTATCTGAAAGTGCAGGAAAAGAGCTTCCTGACGGAACATACAATATCAATCTCGATTTCGAGGGCGGAAGCGGTAAGGCGAGCATTGCATCACCGGCTGAGGTGACTATAAGCGGTGGAGCCGCTACTGCAACAGTGCAGTGGAGCAGTCCAAACTATGACTATATGATAGTTGACGGACAGAAATACATGCCTGTAAATACAGACGGCAATTCTGTATTTGAAATTCCGGTTAAGCTTGATACACCTATGCAGGTTATCGGAGATACAGTTGCTATGAGCAAGCCGCACGAGATTGAGTACACACTCACCTTTCATTCAGATTCTGCTACAGAGGTGCTTGGTGAGGATGGAGAATAATTAAGCTATGCATGGAAGAAAAAAGATAATTATATATATATTGATATCAATTATAGGACTGTTCTGGCTGTCAGGCTGCGACAGTCCTTCTTCCGATTCAGGGAATACCGAATCGAAGGCTGAGGCAGAGGCACAAAACGGTCTTATATATAAGAGCAGCATGAAGCTTTTATATGCAAAGAATTTTTCTGTTGACTATTATGAGGGTGGATACAAGATACTTACTACAAAGGACGGTACCCAAATACTTACCGTGCCAAAGGGCAGAAAGACTCCAAAGGATATTGACAAGGATATCATTGTATTGAAGGAGCCTGTAAGTGATTTGTATCTGGTCGCATCAGGGTGATGGATATGTTTGACAAGCTTGATGCAGTGGACACTATTAAATTTTCGGGGCTTGACAGTGATGGCTGGTACATTGACAGTGCAAGAAAGGCTCTTGAAAGTGGCAGAATGCTATATGCCGGCAAATATTCAAAGCCCGATTATGAGCTTTTGGTGTCAGAAAACTGTTCTCTTGCCATAGAAAATACTATGATTACCCATTCGCCGCAGGTGACTGAAAAGCTTAAAAGCTTTGATATCCCTTCAATAATCGAGTACTCAAGCTATGAGGAGGAGCCGCTCGGCAGAGTGGAGTGGGTGAAGTTTTTCGGAGCACTCACAGACCGGGATGAAAAGGCCGATGAGCTCTTTAATGAGCAGGTGGATATTGTAAATCGCATCACAAAGACAGATGGTACCGATACGGATGATGCCACAAAAAGTGATACAGTTGCATTTTTCTATATCACATCCAATGGACAGGTTCAGGTGCGCAAAAGTACAGATTATGTGCCAAAGATGATTTCGCTTGCCGGCGGAAAATATATTTGATGCATCAAATGACGACGATACAGGCAGGTCAACTATGAATATGCAGCTAGAGGATTTTTACAATGGAGCAATAGATGCTGACTATCTGATATATAACAGTGCGATAGACGGCGGTGTGAAGAATCTGAATGAGCTTTTGGACAAGTGCCGGTGCTTGCTGATTTTAGGGCAGTCAAAGACGGCAATGTATTTTGCACCACGAACGATATGTATCAGCAGTCTATGTCCATCGGATATATGATTGATGATATGCATTCGATGATTACAGGTGCACCCGACAGCGGCATGAAATATCTGTTTAAGCTCAAATAACTGTGATTTGTGGAATGTGTGTGGTGGGCTGAATTGTTACCGGATATGACAGAATGCAGGAAAATCAATAGCATAAAAAGATAAAAAGCGGAGCTACAACATGGAAAAAACCAGAAAAATAAGGTGTTTTACAACATTTATTATTCTTATAATCTTAATTATTATATTGCTTATCATGAATGTGTGCATAGGAACTGTACACATATCATTTAAGGCTGCATTTGCGACACTTTATGACCACTCAGACAGGGTAGGACGTATTGTGTGGGATATCCGCATGCCAAGAGCTATCGCAGCGATGATACTGGGCGGGGCATTAGCGCTTGCAGGATATCTTTTGCAGACTTTTTTTCATAATCCAATCGCGGGACCTTTTGTGCTCGGCATATCATCGGGAGCCAAAATGGTCGTGGCACTTGTTATGGTATTTTTACTTGGAAATGCCATACGTGTGAGCTCACTGGCCATGATTGCAGCAGCGTTTTTGGGAGCAATGCTTTCAATGGGCTTTGTGCTTATCATTTCAAGAAAGGTAAGCAGCATGTCAATGCTTGTGGTGAGCGGTGTCATGATTGGCTACATATGCTCTGCGGTGACTGAGTTTGTGGTGACATTTGCAGATGATTCCGATATAGTAAACCTGCATAACTGGTCAAGGGGAAGCTTTTCGGGCATGACCTGGGACAGCGTTGGGGTGATGAGCATTGTGGTGGGAATCACATTTATCTTTGTTTTCTTATGTCAAAGCCCCTTATGGCATATCAGCTCGGAGAGTCATATGCTGTAAATCTGGGCGTAAACATAAAGCGTATCCGGGTGCTTCTGGTTCTGCTTTCAAGCCTGCTTTCCGCATGTATAGTGGCGTTTGCGGGACCGATATCGTTTGTCGGAATAGCCGTGCCACACATAGTAAAAAGCATGCTAAAGAGCACAAAGCCCATATATATGATACCGGCCTGCTTCCTTGGTGGAGCGGTGTTCTGCCTGTTTTGTGATTTGCTTGCGAGGATGATGTTTGCGCCTACGGAGCTTAGTATCAGCACGGTTACGGCAGTATTTGGTGCACCTGTAGTGCTGTTTATCATGATAAGACGCAGCAAGGAGAAAAATGTCTGATGGAATATTATTTTACTGCACAAAAGCTGGCCGTTGGATATGATAACAGGCCGCTCATTGAAAATATTGATTTTTCCCTGAAAAGGGGAGAGATTCTCACATTAATCGGGCCAAACGGTGCCGGTAAATCGACTATTTTAAAAAGTATTGCAAGACAGCTTTCGCTTGTGAGCGGTACGATATATCTTGATAAAAGTGATGTAGTGACGATGAATGGCAATGAATTTGCAAAGAAAATGGCTGTTGTGCTCACCGATAAGCTAAAGACGGAGCTTATGACCTGCTATGATGTGGTTGCGACCGGCAGATATCCATACACAGGCCGGTTCGGAGTACTTTCGGATGAGGACAAAAAGGCTGTGGATGAGGCGATGGAGCTGGTCAATGTATCACAGATAAAAGATAAGGATTTTACAAAGATAAGCGATGGTCAAAGGCAGCGGGTTATGCTGTCACGGGCTATATGCCAGCAGCCGGAGATTATAGTGTTAGACGAGCCTACCTCGTATCTTGATATAAAGTACAAGCTTGAGTTTTTATCAATACTTCAAAGGCTTAAAAGACAGAAGAATCTTACGGTTATCATGTCGCTCCATGAGCTTGATATGGCAAAGCGTGTGTCAGACCATATTTTGTGTATAGATGGCAGATATGTGGACAGATATGGAACTCCCGAGGAGGTATTTACTGACCAATATGTTTCAGGGCTTTTTGGAATTACGGCAGGAAGCTTTGACGAAACAGGAGAGGATTTAGAGCTGGAAAAACCGGATGGAAGGGCGAGGATATTTGTCATAGCAGGAGGGGGCCTGGGCAGAAAAAGCTTCAGGAGCTTACAGCGAAAGGGTATCCCGTTTGCGACAGGAATCATCTATGAAATGATCTGGATTATCCTGCGGCAAAGGCGCTTTCTGCTGAGATTGTCAGCGCAAGAAGCTTTGAGCCTGTAGACGATGCCCTTATTGAAAAGGCAAAGGAGCTTATTGATGCATGCGAGGGCGTTATATGTGACAGAACAGAGTTTGGCACGTATGAGCAGTTTAACAGCAGGCTTTATGAGTATGCAGTCTCTACAGGAAAAATTATAAAAATTCCTTTTCTGGAGGAACAATTGGCACAGCTTTAAGGAAGTTACTGTTCAAACTACAGTTTAATATTCATGATAAAGCAACAGACTACCACATAAATTCAGACAGCAGGTATATATATGGCAAAGGTAATTATGGTACAGGTACAATGTCCAATTCAGGCAAGAGCTTTCTTGTCGCGGGCTTGTGCCGTATTTTCAGACAGGACGGATACAGGGTGGCACCGTTTAAATCACAGAACATGGCGCTCAACTCTTATATAACAGACGAAGGACTTGAGATGGGACGGGCACAGGTGATGCAGGCTGAGGCAGCAGGCATTAAGCCTATGGTGTGCATGAATCCTATTCTTTTAAAGCCCACAAATAACACAGGCTCACAGGTGATTGTAAACGGAAGGGTGCTTAAGAACATGCCGGCGAGAGAGTATTTTGCATACAAGAAAACTCTCATACCGGATATAAAAAAGGCATTTAAAAAGCTTGAGGAGTATGCTGATATCATAGTGATTGAGGGCGCCGGAAGCCCGGCGGAGATAAATCTGAAGGAAAATGATATTGTAAACATGGGGCTTGCGCATATGGTGGATGCACCGGTGCTGCTCGTGGGTGATATCGACAGAGGTGGTGTTTTTGCGCAGCTGCTTGGCACACTTATGCTTTTAACCGATGAGGAAAAGAATCGTGTATGCGGGCTTATTATCAATAAATTCCGTGGAGACAAGACAATACTTGACCCGGGAATACAGATGCTTGTGGAGAGAGGCGGGGTGCCTGTTACCGGAGTGGTGCCATATATGGATGTACAGCTTGAGGATGAGGACAGCCTGACAGAGCGCTTTGACAAAAAGACAGATGGGCTTATTGATATAGCGGTCATCAGATATCCTAGAATATCAAATTTCACGGATTTCAATGTCTTTGAGCAGATGTCCGAGGTAACAGTGCGGTATGTGTCAACAGTAAATGAGCTGCGTCATCCGGATATAGTATTTTTGCCGGGAAGCAAGAATACGATGGGGGATCTTTTGTGGATGAGACAAAACGGACTCGAGGCCGCTGTCAAAAAGCTCTCCTGTGAGATACCTGTTTTTGGAATATGCGGAGGCTATCAGATGCTTGGGGCTTCAATAGCCGACCCCGATGGTGTCGAGGAGGGGGGATTTATGCGTGGCATGGAGCTTCTTCCTATAGATACCGTTCTAAAAGACAGCAAGACACGGCTTCAGACAAGCGGTGAAATAGCACATGTAGATGGTGTATTGAGCAGGCTTTCAGGCTGTCACTTTCTAGGCTATGAGATACATATGGGTAAGAGCGCATATAGCGCAGCTTCAGATGAGCAGGGGGCTTGTGCTGACAGGAAAAATGAGTTAAATAATGTCATATCTGATGGCAGAAATGTGTACGGCTCGTACATCCACGGCATTTTTGATACTGCAGAGGCCGCCAGGGTGATAGTGGATTATATTGCCGATAAAAAGGGCATTGATGTGAATGACAGCGCTATTTTAAGCTATAAGAGCTTCAAAGAAAAACAGTATGACAGGCTTGCGGATACACTGAGGGAGTATCTGGATATGGATGCAGTGTACGGCATGCTTCGTGAGGCAAGATATGATTGAAAACAATATTATTTCTGACCATTTTACAGTTGAAGAATTGAAAAATTAAAAATAACACCACCTGATGTAAAAATGTACAAAAAATCCGTTCAAACTGGGATTCGGTGGCAAAGCCGCTCGACGGCATGGGCGATTTTGAGCTTTTAACGGCTAAAATCGGTGCTGTTTTGGGAGATGAAAATATAGATATTTCAAAAAAGGCGGTCATAATGATGTGCGCGGATAATGGTGTGGTCGCTGAGGGCATCAGCCAGTCCGGACAGGAGGTGACACTTGCAGTTGCAAAATCCATGGCAAGGAAGGCTTCATCTGTCGGACGCATGGCAATGACTGCAGGGGCTGATACAATTCCTGTGGATATAGGAATAAACAGTGACGAGAGTGTTAAGGGGCTGCTTCAAAGAAAGGTGCGCATGGGCACGAGAAACTTTGCAAAAGAGCCTGCCATGACAAGGGCTGAGACACTTGAAGCGATTGCAGCAGGTATAGAAATAGTGCGTGGGTGTAAGGCAGACGGCTGCAGAATTATTGCAACCGGTGAGATGGGTATAGGAAACACCACCACAAGCGCGGCAATGGCAGCCGCCATGCTAAGGTGCGATGTGGCCACAGTGACAGGAAGAGGAGCAGGCCTAAACGACAGTGGGCTTGAGAAAAAAATCAGTGTAATTGAGAGCGCAATAGAAAAGTATGATTTATATAATAAGGACACCTTTGAGATACTTATGACAGTCGGAGGACTCGATATTGCAGGACTTGTCGGAGTGTGTATAGGCGGTGCATTATACCATATTCCTGTTGTGCTGGACGGTGTGATAAGCATGGTTTCTGCGTTGGCAGCAGGAAGGCTTCTTTCTGGAGTTACTGATTTTATCATTCCATCACATGAGGCAGGGAGCCTGCCGTGGCGCTTTTGTGTGAGGCACTTTCCCTAAGGCCTGTCATAAGAGCATCCCTTGCGCTTGGAGAGGGAACAGGTGCCGTGATGATGTTTGAGCTTTTGGATATGGCACTTAGCGTATACAAAGGCCGGACACCTTCGACGATATCTCGGTATCACAGTATGAGAGGTACGTATAGATGATTACACTTATAACAGGCGGTAGCGGCAGCGGCAAATCAGCATATGCAGAAAAGTATATTTGTCACGCGTCAAATGAAAAGAGATACAAAGAAAAATATTACATTGCCACCATGCAGGTATTTGATGATGAGGGACAGCGGAAGATAGACAGGCACAGAAGACTTCGTGCCGGAAAAGGCTTTATTACCATCGAGCAGCCTCGTGATATCCAAAATGCGGTTTCTAAGCTGCAATCAGAAAGCAGTTTAAAAACCGTGCGGTCAGCACTGCTTGAGTGTATGTCAAACCTTGTGGCAAATGAGATGTTTCCACCTGTAGATGCTTCCGGTATACAGGCTGTCGAAGCTGAAAAAGAGGCTTTGGATGACCCTGAAAATATGAAGGATTATGAGACTGCTCAAATCAGCCGTGTGAGTAAAAAGGTGTTAAAAGAGGTAAGTATCTTAAGTGAAAATGTTGCAGAGCTTGTTATTGTGACAAACAATGTATTTGAAGACGGAGTCTGCTATGATGAATCAACGATGAATTACATAAAGGCAATGGGAATTGTAAACAGAGGGCTTGCTGCGATGGCAGAGCGTGTCGTTGAGGTGGTTGCAGGCATTCCGGTTGCGGTTAAGTGAAGCAGTGTGGAGGTTAAGTGTATTATGAAGTTAATAAGGTCGTGCATAGTATCTTTTTCCATGTATTCAAAGATACCTATGCCACAATTTAAATGGAATGATGATGACATGAAGTACATGCTGGTATTCTTTCCGTGGATAGGAGCTGTGATTGGACTGCTTCTTATGCTTTGGAGATATATATATTCTCATTTTGGAGTGGCGGATATCTGCTATGTATGCATAGGCGCACTCATTCCGATAGCGGTTACGGGAGGCTTTCACATAGATGGTTTTATGGATACAATGGATGCATTTCATTCATACAAACCGAGGGAGGAAAAGCTTGCAATACTTAAGGATTCACATATAGGAGCATTTGCCGTTATAATGCTTGCAGCCTACGGATTATTATTCATGGGAGCCTTTTCTCAGATAATGGATGATAAAGCATTTATTGTTTTTTGTGCAGGCTTTTTCATCACAAGATGCTTAAGCGGGATAGCTGTTGTGTCATTTAAATCGGCAAAAAGCGATGGACTGTTATTTATGTTTGCGGACACTGCACACAGAACGATAGTCAGGGTAGCACTATACATCCAGCTTGCACTGTGTATGGCTGTTTTACTCATTGTGTCACTGCCTTATGCGGTGGCCATGATTATTGTGGCAGCACTTAGCTTTTGGTATTATTATGTGAAAACAAAAAAGGAGCTTGGCGGCATCACAGGCGATACGGCAGGGTATTTTGTGTGTATATGTGAGTGCGCCATGGCAGTGGCACTGGGTGGTGTCTCTTTTATTATTTAGTATATCTGTTTTGAATATAGGAATGGTACGGATAAGTATTTTGATAAAAGTTGTACTATGAATTTTAAACTTTGGAATTGGAGAAAATATGAAGCTTGTGATAGGCGGAGTGGCACAGGGAAAGCTTGATTATGTGCTCGAAAATATGATAGAAAAAACAGAAAAATATGATGTGTATGACTGCTTTTTCCTAAAAGATGATGCTTGTGATGATAAGGAATCATACAAGGACTGGCCATGGGATTTTGCAGTTGATGATGAGCGGATATTCATAATTGATAAATTCCATTATTTTATCAGGGCTGTGCTTGAGAAAAATCTTCCACTGCAGGAATATATTTTGAAATTCATGCAGTTTGCAGAGGAAAATAAGGATACAATAGTCATTGCTGATGAGATTGGAAACGGCATAGTGCCTCTTGATGCGTTTGAGAGAGAGTACAGGGAGCAGACAGGCAGAGCAGAGATACTGCTTGCAAAAAAGCAGACGAGGTAGTTCGCGTAATATGTGGAATCGGTCAGAAAATAAAATAAACTGTATTTTTATAAGACACGGCTGCACAGCTTCAAACAGAGAGCACAGATATCTGGGCAGGACAGATGAGCCACTCGATGAAGCCGGAGTTCTTGAGCTTAAAAATGCGCTAAATAATGGTGTATACAAGGCTTTGGAGGAAAATAGCTTAAAGGAGCAGATAATTTTTATCAGTCCAATGAGGCGCTGTAAACAGACGGCAGAGATTATTTTGCCGGTCGCACAGCACAATAAAATTCATACCGTAAAAGAGTTTGCAGAGATGGATTTCGGTGAATGGGAGCTAAAAAGCTATAAGGAACTTAGCACAGATATCCGTTTCAGGGACTCATATCAGGCGTGGATTGACAGTGGTGGAACACTTGCCTTTCCAAACGGAGAGAGCAGAAAAGAGTTTTGCAAAAGAAGTATATGTGGCTTTGAGATGGCACTCACACAGGCATTAGCGCTTAAGAGGGCTATGCCTGATAAAGAGATACAAATAGTATTTTTTGTGCATGGAGGGACTATCATGGCGATAATGAGCCATTACTGTGATATGGATTACTATGATTACCAGGTGAAAAACGGCTGTGGCTACTCGTGTGAGGTGGCGGTTGAGGGCGCTGAGATTGTGTTTAATGAAATAGTGCCCATATCGCTATGATTTATTTAAGAAGGACTAACATATGTGTTATCATATTTTTGCATTTATAGCAGGCTTTGTGCTTGATTTATTAATAGGAGACCCGCATTTTATACCGCATCCGGTCAGGCTTATCGGCTCACTAATTTCTTTTCTCGATAAGAGCTTAATTGTGATGCCGGATATAATATCTCTGAAAAAAAATTAAATCTAATAAAATATAAAAGAGGCATGCTTCTTGCTTTTACTGTAATTTTTGCAACTTTTGCAATGTCGGTAATTATTATTGTGGCTGCATACAGCATAAATCTGTATGCCGGGGTAATAGTAGAGGCTGTCATGACGTGGCAGATTCTTGCCACAAAGTGTCTTCGTGTGGAGAGCATGAGGGTGTATGATGCGCTAAGGACAGATGGAGTTGATGCAGGAAGAAAGGCCGTTTCCATGATTGTTGGCAGAGATACATCTGTGCTTGATGCAGCAGGTGTCACAAGGGCGGCAGTTGAGACGATAGCTGAAAATACATCTGACGGAGTGATTGCACCTATGCTTTACACGGCAATCGGCGGGCCGGTGCTTGGCTTTGTATACAAGGCTGTGAATACGATGGACTCCATGCTTGGCTACAAAAATGATAAATATATGTATTTTGGCAGATTTGCGGCAAGGCTTGATGATGTGGTCAATTTCATACCGGCAAGAATCAGTGCATATCTGATGATTGCTGCGGCATTTATCGGTGGCAGGCAGTTTGATGGCAAAAATGCATACCGCATCTTTAAAAGAGATCGTTTCAATCACGCAAGCCCAAACTCAGCCCAGACAGAGTCCGTATGTGCGGGAGCTTTAAGGGTGCAGCTGGCGGGTGATGCAGTGTATTTTGGGAAGCTTGTGAAGAAAAAATACATAGGAGACGGTCTGCGTGAGATAGAGTACGAGGATATAAAGCGTGCAAACAGGTTGATGTATATTACTGCGTTTTTGTGTGAGCTTTTATCTGTGGTGGTTATGAGTCTTGTTTTAATATTGCTTTGAATATGGAAGAATTGATGTAAGAATTGATGGAGGACTTGAATGAAAAGCATCCATGGCGGTGACATATACAACAATAAAGTAAATATGGATTTTTCGGTAAATATCAATCCTCTTGGCATACCGCATTCTGTTAAAGAGGCTATGAGTGATGCACTTTCGTATGCAGACAGATATCCCGACATGGCATGCAGTGGCCTTAAAAAAGCGATATCAGAGTATTTCACACAGCAAAGCTGCAGCATACAAAGCGAGGACGTAATTCCCGGAAACGGAGCCTCAGAGCTTTTTATGGCGATAGCTCATGCCATAAAGCCCAAAAAAGCTGTGCTTCTGGCCCCGGGCTTTTTCGGCTATGAGCATGTGCTTCGTGCAGTCGGCTGTGATATCGGATATTTCCTGCTGGATGAGCAGAGTGATTTTTCTCCTGCTGCACGGCTGGATGCTTTAATGGATATGCTTACAGATGATACAGATATATTTTTTATCGCAAATCCAAACAATCCAACAGGGTATCTTGCAGACAGCACTTTCATGAAGCAAATAATAGGGCATTGCAAAGAAAAGCATATTTATGTGGTGGCAGATGAATGCTTTATGGGCTTTTGTGAAAAAAATTATTCTGTTTTGCCACTTTTATGTGACTATGACAATCTGATTGTTGTAAGAGCCTTTACCAAGCTTTTTGCTATTCCGGGAGTAAGGCTTGGATATATGCTCAGTAAAAATGATACAATAAGACAAAAGGTTCAAAGAAATCTGCCGGAGTGGAACGTGTCTGTCCTGGCACAGATGGCAGGAGAGGCATGCATTAGGGAATCAGAGTATATTAAAGAAACGGCATCGTATGTGAGCAGACAAAGAAGGCTGCTGTCAGATGGACTAAAAAAGCTTGGCTTTAAGGTATATAAAAGTGATGCTGATTTCATACTGTTTTACAGCAAGCTTCCATTATATGATATACTGCTTAATAAGGGAATACTGATACGGGACTGCTCCAACTATGTGGGGCTTTCGGAAGGGTATTTTCGAGTGGCGGTAAAGACATTTAATGAAAATGTAAGATTATTGAAAGTGATAGGTGAGTGTATTGAAAAAAATTAAACAGTTAGAGCCGATGGAGATTGAAAAGAGAAGCTTTGAGATAATTTCACATGAGCTGTCTGAAATGCAGATTACGCTGCCTGCTGATCAGGAGATGATAACAAAAAGAGTCATACACACGAGTGCTGATTTTGATTATATACAGACGCTTAAATACTCTAAGGACGCCGTTGCTATCGCAAAAAGGCTGATATCAGAGGGCGCTGATATAGTGACTGATACCAACATGGCTCTTTCAGGCATAAATAAAAAATATCTGGCAAAATTCGGCGGACAGGCGCATTGCTTTATGGCTGATGATGAGGTTGCTCTTATTGCAAAGGAGAAAAAGACAACGCGCGCGGCAGTAAGCATGGAGTTTGCATCAAGGATAGATAAGCCTGTGATTTTTGCGATAGGAAATGCACCGACAGCGCTTATAGAGCTGTACGATATGATAGAAAAAGGAATATATAAGCCTGCATTTGTAATCGGTGTGCCGGTGGGCTTTGTCAATGTGGAGGCAGCCAAGGAGCTAATTATGGAGACGGGCGTGCCGTATATCGTCAATGTCGGACGAAAGGGTGGCAGTAATATTGCGGCTGCCATATGCAATGCGCTGATTTACAGTCTGGTTGATAGAGGCTGATGCATGAGGAAATTTAGTGATTATGAGATACGGATTTACCACAGGAAGCTGTGCTGCGGCGGCATCAAAGGCGGCGGCATATATGCTTCTAACCGGAAAGGCTAAAAACAAAATAACGATTCAGACACCTAAGGGAATAGCTTACACGGCTGATATCACCGACATAAAAAGAAGTGAAAATGAGGTAAGCTGTGCCGTGATAAAGGATGGAGGGGATGACCCGGATGTGACTACAGGAGCCTATATATATGCTTCAGTACGGATTTTGCATTCCGATACATCTGCTTTATGCAAAAAAAAGCAGGATTTGGCTATCATAAATATTGACGGTGGTGACGGAGTGGGAAGAGTCACCAAACCCGGATTAGACCAGCCTGTCGGAAACGCGGCTATCAATCATGTGCCGCGTGAGATGATAGAAAAAGAGGTAAGGGAGGTCTGTGAGCTTTTGGATTTTAAGGGGACACTTGACATCACAATCTCGGTTCCAAAGGGAAAGGAGCTTGCAGAAAGGACCTTTAATCCTAGGCTTGGGATAGTTGGTGGTATATCAATTCTCGGCACAAGCGGTATTGTTGAGCCTATGAGCTCACAGGCTCTTATTGATACGATAAGGGTGGAGCTTAGGCAGAGATATTCGTTTGGGTATGATTATGTGGCGGTTGCTCCGGGAAATTACGGTCTTGACTTTATGAAGGAAAGCTATGGCTATGATCTGGACAGGAGTGTCAAATGCTCCAACTTTATCGGCGAAACAATTGATATGGCTGCAGATATGGGCTTTAAGAGGATGCTTTTGACAGGACATATAGGAAAGCTCATAAAGGTAGCAGGAGGCATCATGAACACTCATTCGAGGGAGGCAGACTGCAGGATAGAGCTTTTGACGGCATTTGCGTTTAAGTGTGGTGTAGCGCCCGAATACATAAAGTGCATTATGGACAGCCTTACGACAGAGGAGGCCCTGGCGGCACTTAAGGAAAGCGGCAGGCTGTATGAGGTAATGGATTATGCGATGGAGCGTATATGCTTTTATCTGGATAAGAGGGCAAAGGGCAGACTTGAGATAGACTGTATCATGTATTCAAACGAATTTGGTGAGCTTGCAAAAAGCAGAAAGGCAGAAAAATGGTTTACTTTGTTGGCGCAGGAACAGGCGCAGCCGATTTAATAACAGTACGCGGAATGCGTCTTTTACAAAAGGCAGATGTGATAATTTATGCGGGCTCGCTTGTTAATCCAGAGCTTTTGGACTATGCAAGGGAGAGCTGTGAAATATATAACAGTGCAAAAATGACACTGGATGAGGTCATCGCAGTCATGAAAGCTGCTGAGGCAGACGGAAAAATTACTGTGCGTCTGCACACGGGAGAGCCAAGCATATACGGCGCAGTGCGCGAGCAGATGGATGAGCTTGATTCTCTTTTAATACCATATGAGAGCTGTCCGGGCGTGAGCGCGTGCTTTGGCGCTGCTGCATCGCTCAACATTGAGTACACGCTCCCCGGTATTTCCCAGTCGCTCATCATCACACGCATGGAGGGGCGCACGAAGGTACCGCCTAAGGAGAGCATAGCAAGCTTTGCCTCACACCACGCTTCCATGGCGATTTACTTAAGCACTGGGCTTTTAGAGAAGCTTACGGAAAGCCTTATTGAGGGAGGATACGCGGCAGAGACACCTGCTGCAATTGTATACAAGGCAACCTGGCCACAGGAGGAGGCATACGTGTGCACTGTCGCTACACTTAAGCAGACTGCGAGAGAGCACAATATCACAAAGACAGCGATTGTGCTTGTGGGGGATGTCATAGCTCACAGTCATTACGAGAAATCAAGACTTTACGCACCGGATTTTTCGACAGAGTATCGCAAGGCTTCTGTAGAGTCAAAGGATAACGATTAAAAAAGGCGTGAATATATAAATATGGGAAATATATGGGAACTGAAAATATGAAAATTTGCATTGTAAGCTTCACAAAAAAGGGCTATGAGCTGTCATGTGACATAGCTTATAAGCTTGAAAAAAGTGAATATGAGGTGGAGATTTTTACCAAGTGCTCGAGATTATCGGATGAGAATATTAAAAATTCCACCGATGAAAATTATAGAAATACCGGCTACATATCACAAAATATATCAGACTGGACAGCTGCACAGATGAGTGAAAAAAAGGCTCTGATTTTTATCGGGGCATGTGGTATTGCAGTGAGGGCTATAGCTTCTTCTGTAAATAACAAGCTTAAAGACAGTCCTGTTATTGTGATAGATGAGCTGGGGAAGTTTGTTATTCCGATTCTTTCAGGGCATGTGGGAGGTGCCAATGAGCTTGCTGTATTATTAGCAGCACTGATGAATGCCACACCTGTTATAACAACCGCTACTGATATCAATAATAAATTTGCAGTTGATGTTTTTGCAAAGAAATGCAGGCTTGCAATAGTCAATAAAGATGGCATCGCCGGAGTATCATCAAAGGTATTGGCGGGGGAAGTGGTTACTTTGTCGGTCGACTGGGAGCACATCCCGGCTAAGCACAGAAGCCTTATAAAGGCATTTTTAGATGAAGCTGATATGAGTGCTGATGTAATAAAAACAGTGGACTTCCCACCTGCTTACGGAGCTGATATTGTAGTATCATGCGAAAAAGCAAAGGACCCTAAAAATGGCAGTATTTACTTAAAACCCACACAATTTGTACTTGGTATTGGGTGCAGAAGAAATACAGCGTTTGAAAATATTGACAGGGCAATCAGACAAAGTCTTTTAAAGCTGCAAATAGATATTTCGGATATAGACATGATTGCATCAATAGATGTGAAAAAAGATGAACCGGGAATAAAGGAATTTTGTGAAAGAAACAGGATAGATTTTGTCACTTATACCGCGGATGAGCTTATGGCGGTGCAGGGAGAATTCAGTGCCTCGCAGTTTGTCAGGGAGCATGTTGGAGTGGACAACGTGTGCGAGCGTGCAGCAGTGCTTGCATGCAGCAGGGAATGTAACGAAGCAGGAGAACTTATCTATAAAAAACATAAATATGACAGGGTAACGGTTGCGGCAGCAAGGTATCCTGATTAATCATAAATGAGGGGCAAAATACCTTTTGTCCTTCATATCATTAAAAATTGCAAATAGCTGCATGGTTATATAAAATTAGTAGAGATGGAGATTAACATGAATAAAATTTACATAGTAGGTATGGGGCCGGGCTTTGAAAGCATGATGACAAAGCAGGCGATTGACGCCCTGGAAGCGAGTGATGTCATAGTGGGATACACCGTATATATAAAGCTGCTTGGAGAAAAATTCCAGACAAAAGAGCTTTTGACCACTCCAATGCGTCAGGAAAAAGAAAGATGTCATCTGTGCTTTAAAAAGGCACTTGATGGCAAAACAGTCTCCCTTGTATGTAGTGGTGATGCCGGAATATACGGACTGGCCTCTCTTATGTATGAGATTGGGCAGGAATACGATAACGTAGAGCTTTCGGTAATACCCGGCATTACAGCGGCAAACAGTGGTGCGGCAGTGCTTGGAGCACCATTAAACCATGATTTTTGTACCATCAGCTTAAGTGACCTGCTCACGCCGTGGGAAAAGATTGAAAAGCGTCTTGTGGCTGCTGCAGAGGGTGATTTTGTCATAGCACTGTACAATCCGTCAAGTCACAAGAGAAAGGACTATCTGATGAGAGCCTGTGATATTCTGCTTCGTGCGATAGAGCCGGATAGAGCCTGCGGCTATGTCGAAAATATCGGACGTGAGGGAACAAGCTATACGGTCTGTACCCTCGGTGAGCTTCGCAGTGCACAGGTCAACATGTTTACGACAGTCTTTATCGGCAATGAGGGTACACAAATAATTGACGGAAAGCTTGTCACAAGGAGAGGATATCAGATTGAGTAAAATACTGATTTTTGCAGGAACAACAGAGGGACGTAAGCTATCAGAGCATCTGTGTAAAAGAGGCATAGAGCATACGGTTTGCGTGGCAACAGAATACGGTGAAATCGTGCTGCATGAAAATCCGTTCGCGCATGTTCATATGGGGCGTATGGACAGCGAAGGCATGAGAAGCTTCTTTGCGGAACAAAAATGTAAGCTCATAGTGGATGCAACCCATCCGTATGCAGCCATTGTTACTGAAAATATAAAGCAGGCAGTTTATGCTTTTAATGAGGCACATGCTGTTACAGACAATCAGGCGGATAGCAGCATATCAGAAAATATCGAATATGTGCGTCTTAAAAGAGATACGGATATATCAGCAGATTATGATAATATCCACTATTTTGAGGACAATGAAGCATGTGCAAAGGCACTTAACAATACAGACGGAAATATACTGCTCACAACAGGAAGCAAGGAGCTGTCAGTGTATTGTAAAACCTCAGACGTCAGGGAAAGATTGTATGTGCGCGTGCTTCCGGGGCTTGAGAGCATAAGCTTATGCATGCACAATGATATTACAGGAAAGCACATTCTGGCATTGCAGGGACCGTTTAGCACACAGCTTAATGAGGCGCTTATTGACCAGTATGATATCAGATGTCTGGTCACCAAAAAAAGCGGTGCGGCAGGGGGCTTTATTGAGAAAATAGCTGCCGCAAAAAATAAAAATATTCCGGTCTATATTGTGGGGCAAAGCGTGCAGGATGATGGAATGTCATTTGAAGCTGTTTGTGAATATATTGACAGTAAATATAACAAGCTTCATATCATGCTTGCCGGCATTGGAATGGGAAATGATGCTTGCATGACAAAAGCTGTTTCAGATGCAATAGAAAGTGCTGATATTATACTTGGCGCAAGCCGCATGATAGAAAAATACAGTGCGAAGATAGACAAAAAGCCGTATTATCTTGCAGAACAGATTATTCCTTATCTATACGAAATTTGTGCAGATACTGAAAAAATCAGTAATGTTCTTATATTATTCTCGGGAGATACAGGCTTTTACAGTGGAAGCAGAAAGCTGTATCTGGCGATAAAAAATGAAATATCTGAAGGAAAATTAAATGCAGATGTGTCAATACTTCCTGGAATTTCATCTGTGTCATATATGGCTGCAGCGGTCGGTGAAACCTACAGCGATGCGTATATATGCAGCATCCACGGAGTAAAGCTTTCTAATATCACATCACGGATTAGCACCATGCAAAAACGTTTATGCTGATGTCAGGTGTAAAGGATGTGAATATGCTTGGACACCTATTAAGCAGTGACGAAAGGTACGGTTTACAAAAATGCTCGGTAACTGTGGGATACCAGCTATCATATCCGGATGAAACTATATCGCAGCTTTCGCCGCAGGAGTGCACAAAGCTTAAAAGGGAGGGACTGTATATCTGCATGATAAAAAATCCCAATCCGGTTGCAAAAAATGTTACACCGCAGCTAAGTGATGCAGCATTTATCCGTGAAAAGGTTCCGATGACCAAAGAGGAAATAAGGCATGTAAGCATCTGCAAGCTTCATTTGAAATCGGATTCAGTGTTTTATGATGTGGGAAGCGGAACCGGCTCCATAGCGGTAGAGGCCGCATCACTTTCCGATGATATGGAGGTCTATGCCATCGAGCAGAAGGAAAATGCCGTGCTGCTTATCACACAAAATAAAGAAAAGCATGGACTTGAAAATATCCATGTTATAAATGCAAAGGCTCCTGACGGAATGGACACTCTTCCGGTGCCGACACACGCATTTATCGGAGGCAGCGGTGGCAATCTAAAGGAAATAATAGAGGCTCTTAAAGAAAAAAATCCACATATCCGTATAGTGATAAATGCAATTCCATGGAAACAATTTGTGAGATAAAGGAAATAATGTCGGCATATGATGTGAAAAATGAGGATATCGTGCAGCTGCAGGTCAGCCGCTCAAAGCAGATAGGACATTACCATCTGATGCAGGCAGAAAATCCGGTGTGGATATGTTCATTTGAATTTTAACCCGGGCTTTTATGCTACAACCCGTAATAAATCATCAAAGGCTGATATTTTAAGATATATGATGAAATAAAGGATGAATACATGAAAATAAATCGTTTTATGATAGCTGCACCAAAAAGCGGCAGTGGAAAAACAATGATAACCTGCGCTTTACTGCAGCTTTTAAAGGATAGCGGAAAAAACGTATTGTCATATAAGTGCGGACCTGATTATATTGACCCAATGTTTCACAAAAAGGTGCTTGGCGTACCATCCAAAAATCTCGATACGTTTTTTACGGATGAAAAGACAACAGTGCAGCTTTTCTTAGATGAAAGAGCCGATGGTGATTTTGCGGTGCTTGAGGGCGTGATGGGATTATATGACGGGCTTGGCGGAATATATGAGCAGGGGTCGTCATACCATCTGGCAAAGGTGACGCAGACTCCGATAATACTCGTGGTGGACGCAAAGGGAATGGGAAAGTCAGTGCTTGCTCTTATAGCCGGTTTTTTACAGTATGACACGCACCGCTTGATTAAGGGGGTTCTGCTCAATCGGATGTCGAAGGGCTATTATGACATCATAAAGCCTCTGATAGAGAAGGAGCTTTCCGTAAAAGTAGTCGGATATTTCCCGGAACAGAAGGATATTGGGCTTTCAAGCAGACATCTGGGGCTTGTCATGCCGGATGAGCTTTCAGATATAAAAAAACAGCTCAATGAAACTGCCGACAGGCTAAAAAAGACAATAGATATGGATTTGTTTATAGATATAGCAGAAGCGGCAGATGAAATCGGTGACAGCGGAAGTGCAGATAAAGATAAGCGTAAAACCTTAAAAAATGCAGAGCCTATGAGGCTTCAAGACCAAAATAATACCGTAAACATAGCTGTTGCCATGGACGAAGCCTTTTGTTTTTACTATGAAGATAATTTGAGGCTTCTTGAAAAATGCGGAGCACAATTACTATATTTTTCGCCACTGCACGATACCGGCCTTCCAGAGGATTGTGATGCAATGCTGCTTGGAGGCGGTTATCCGGAGCTGTATGCAAAGGAACTGAGTGAAAACGTATCTATGCTGAGTGCCATAAAAAAGCTTTTATAGCCGGAATGCCGACGGTTGCCGAGTGTGGTGGATTTATGTATCTACACACATATATCCGTAACATCTGTGATGATAATGATGAAAAAACAATGCTGATACACGAAATAATACAGATAAACAAAATGATGTGAATAAGTCGCAGCTTGTGGGGGCACTGGATGGTGGGTGTCATTTTAAGGGAAAGCTGGTCAGGTTCGGATATATTGAGCTTGCGGAAAAGCATAGCAATTTTCTATCGCCAAATGAAAAAATAAAGGCGCATGAATTTCATTATTACGACAGCACCGATAACGGAGCCGATTGTATTGCGACCAAGCCGGCCACAGGCAGAAGCTACGACTGCGTGATAAGCCATGATAATTACTGGCTTGGATTTCCGCACCTGTATTATCCGTCAAATCCGCATTTTGCAGAGAGCTTTGTAAGAAAAGCATATGAATATAGAAGGAATAAAAATGGAAAACTCTTATAAATACTTTAAAAACACAGATTGCAAATATTTTCCGTGTCACAAGGGACTTTCGGATGACTTTAATTGTCTGTTTTGTTATTGTCCTATGTATAGTATGCCAAACTGTCCCGGAAGTAAGACATACATAGAGAAGAATGGCAAAAAAATCAAGGTATGTACAGACTGTACGTTTCCACACAGACCGGAAAATTATGATAAAATCATACAGATTTTGATTAGGAATAATAATAACTGATTTATGGGCTAAAGCCGTTCGGAGGTTTTGCATAACATAAAAATATGGCAGGAAGGAGATGTTTTATATGCAGATTATCTTACAGAGAGGTCTTCCGTTTGAAGTAAAAATATCATCTGCCAGACCTGTTGATATCAGCGCATTATCAGAGGTAGAGTTCAATGAAGAATTAGAGAAGGGATATGCGGATATGCAGGCTGGACGGACAAAAAATGCTAAGAAAGCCTTTTCTGATATTCGCAAAGATTATGGCTTATGATATATGAAATAGAAGTATCAGAACAGCTGATAGTGATTTGAGAGGAATTTTTGAATGGTTGTAACAATACTTAGAGTAATGTATGCAGGACGGGATATAGACAATCAGTTAAATATACACACAAGGCAATAAGAAATATGATATAAAGCAGTCTTTCACATTTAGGATAGACTGCTTTTTTGTATCATTTGATGCTAAGCATGAAATGAAAAATTGAAAAATGGTGTAAAAGTGGTGTAAATACCGCCAAAATCAATTTAATAGAAAATTAATAAAGCCTGAAACCCCAGTAAAATCAAGGGCTTCAAAAATTTTATTAAAAAAATTAGCACTCGAGGGTTGACATTGCTAATAGGTGGTGGTATGTTATGTACAGATAAAAATTAGCACTCCAAAATACAGAGTGCTAACAAATTAAAAAGCATACTTCAGATGGAGCGTGTGACCAATGGAAAATGAAAACAAAGAACTAGAATTGAGCGAGAGACAGCTTACCATACTGGATGCAATCATCCGCAATTATCTCGCCACAGGAGAGCCGGTTGGCTCACGTACAATTTCAAAATATACAGATCTTAATCTGAGCTCGGCAACAATCAGAAATGAGATGAGCGACTTAGAGGAGATGGGCTATATAGTACAGCCACATACCTCAGCAGGAAGAATTCCTTCGGATAAAGGTTACAGATTATATGTAGACCATCTTATAGAGACCAATGATAAGAAGGAAAAAGAACTTTCTGATATGAAGGAGCTGGTCATTGAAAATACCGAGAAGATGGAGCAGGTGTTAAAGCAGGCGGCAAAGGTACTTGCAAACAATACCAATTATGCCACACTCGTTTCTGCACCGGATGTCAATCACAACAAGGTGAAATTCATCCAGCTTTCACAGGTTGACGATCAGCATCTGCTTGCAGTAATTGTTATGAACAATAATATGGTCAGAAACAAGATGCTTGATTTATATGAGCCGCTTGACAATGAGACAATACTTAAGCTTAACATTCTGCTTAACACCTCATTAAACGGACTCGCAATGAACGAGATTAATCTTGGAAACATTGCAAGCATAAAGGAACGCGCTGGTATTCATTCAGGAATTGTCTCTGATGTGATTGATGCATTGGCACAGACCTTCGCTGAGAGTGAGGATCTTAAGATTTACACCAGCGGAGCGACAAATATTCTGAAGTATCCTGAGCTTTCGGATTCCAATAATGCAGCGACACTTTTGTCAGCATTTGAGGAAAAGGAAGAGCTAGCAAGCCTTGTTACTGAATCCCTATCCGATTCCGAGAAGAAGGACAATGGAACAGGTATTCAGGTTTATATAGGAAATGAATCTCCAATCCAGACCATGAAGGACTGCAGTGTTGTCACTGCGACATATGATCTGGGGGAGGGCGTAAAGGGCACGATAGGAATTGTCGGACCAAAGCGCATGGATTATGAAAAAGTAATGGATAATCTAAAGACTCTTAAATCCCAGTTAGATGGAATTTATAAGAAGTCTGAGGATGAAACATAGGAAGGTGGTCAAAAATGCCAGAGGATATTAAAAAAGAAACAATCGACAATGAGACTGCAGAAAACAAAGCAGAAGAGATAGAGATTGAAGGAGCTGATGAGGAAAGCACTCAGACAGCTGAAGAAACAAAAGATGCAAAAGATACAGATGTGAATGAAACTGAATCAGATGATGATGCTTTAGCTGATGCAGAAGCAAAAGCAGATGAAAAGAAAGGTCTCTTCAAGAAAAGAAAAAGACAAGAAGGATGAGCAGATAGAAGAACTTAACGACCGTCTGAAAAGACAGATGGCAGAGTTCGAGAACTTCCGCAAGAGAAGTGAGAAGGAAAAATCCCAGATGTTTGACATGGGAGCAAAGACAATAGTTGAGAAAATCCTTCCTGTAATTGACAATTTTGAGAGAGGTCTTGCAGCAGTACCGGATGATAAGAAGGATGATCCTTTTATCACAGGTATGGATAAGGTCTACAAGCAGATGCTCACAGAGCTTGATGCTGCAGGTGTAAAGCCAATAGAGTGCGTAGGACAGGAGTTTGATCCTGATTTCCACAATGCAGTGATGCAGGTTGAAAATGATGAACTTGAGTCAGGCACCGTAGCACAGGAGCTTCAGAAGGGCTATATGTACAAGGATTCAGTGGTACGCCACAGCATGGTATCGGTAGTACAGTAATGATGTGTACATCTATCCGGCATGACAGTGAATCAGATTTATATGAATGCAGACAGCATTTAAGGGATTCATGTGAGACAACGGATGGTTACAAATATATTAAACATGTAAAAACACTATATTTAATAGGAGGAAAATAAAATGGGCAAAATCATTGGTATTGATTTAGGAACAACAAACAGCTGCGTAGCAGTTATGGAAGGTGGAAAACCTACAGTTATAGCAAACCAGGAGGGTGCAAGAACCACACCTTCAGTAGTTGCTTTCACAAAGACAGGAGAGAGACTTATCGGTGAGCCTGCAAAGCGTCAGGCAGTTACAAATGCTGAGAAGACAATTTCTTCTATCAAGAGACATATGGGTACAGATTACAAGGTACAGATTGATGACAAGAGCTACAGCCCACAGCAGATTTCAGCTATGGTACTTCAGAAGTTAAAGGCTGATGCAGAGGGATACCTTGGTGAGAAGGTTACAGAGGCAGTTATCACAGTACCTGCTTACTTCAACGATGCTCAGCGTCAGGCTACAAAGGATGCCGGCAAGATTGCAGGTCTTGATGTAAAGCGTATCATCAACGAGCCTACAGCAGCAGCACTTGCTTATGGTCTTGACAATGAGAAAGAGCAGAAGATTATGGTTTATGACCTTGGTGGTGGTACATTTGATGTATCTATCATCGAGATTGGTGACGGAGTCATCGAAGTATTATCTACAAACGGTGATACACACCTTGGTGGTGATGATTTCGATAACAAGGTAACACAGTGGATGATTGACGAGTTCAAGAAGGCAGAGGGTGTTGATCTTTCTACAGACAAGATGGCACTCCAGAGATTAAAGGAAGCTGCTGAGAAGGCAAAGAAGGAGCTGTCTTCAGCTACTACTACAAACATCAACCTTCCATTCATCACAGCTACAGCAGAGGGACCAAAGCATTTCGATATGACTCTTACAAGAGCAAAATTCGATGAACTGACACATGATCTCGTAGAGAGAACCGCAATCCCTGTACAGAACGCTATGAAGGATGCAGGCGTTACAAATGCAGACCTTGGACAGGTATTACTTGTAGGTGGTTCTACACGTATTCCGGCCGTACAGGACAAGGTAAAGCAGATGACAGGAAAAGAGCCAAGCAAGTCTCTTAACCCTGATGAGTGCGTAGCAATCGGTGCTTCTATCCAGGGTGGTAAGCTTGCAGGAGATGCCGGTGCCGGCGAAGTACTTCTCCTTGATGTTACTCCACTTTCTCTTTCAATCGAGACAATGGGTGGTGTTGCTACAAGACTTATCGAGAGAAATACAACTATTCCTACAAGAAAGAGCCAGATATTCTCTACAGCCGCTGATAACCAGACAGCCGTTGATATCAACGTAGTACAGGGTGAGAGACAGTTCGCCCGCGATAATAAATCACTCGGACAGTTCAGACTTGATGGTATCCCACCAGCACGTCGTGGAGTTCCACAGATTGAGGTTACATTCGATATTGATGCAAATGGTATCGTAAATGTGTCTGCAAAGGATCTTGGAACAGGAAAAGAGCAGCACATCACAATCACAGCAGGATCTAATATGTCTGATGATGAGATTGATAAGGCTGTTAAAGAGGCTGCTGAGTTTGAGGCACAGGATAAGAAGAGAAAAGAAGCAATCGATGCAAGAAATGATGCTGAGAGCTTTGTATTCCAGACAGAGGATGCATTAAAGCAGGTTGGAAATTCTGTTGATGCCGCTGATAAGTCAGCAGTTGAGGCTGATATCGCAGCAGTTAAGTCATTCCTTGATGCACATAAAGAGGCTGAGGCTATGACAGAGGCTGATGTTGCAGAGCTCAAGGCAGCACAGGAGAAGCTCACACAGAGTGCGCAGAAGGTATTTGCAAAGATGTATGAGCAGGCTCAGGCAGCACAGGGTGCAGCAGGAGCAGGTCCTGATATGAACGCCGGAGCAGGTCAGGCAGGTCCTGATATGAATGCAGGTGCTTCAAACGGTGCAGATGATGATGTCATCGACGCAGATTTCAAGGAAGTATAATTAAACAGATGCTGCCATAATGATATGAGAATTAATGACCTGTAATTCAGGTTATCAATCAAAGCATCATGATGGCTGCGTAAGTAAAATTACTCGCAAGGTTGGCCGTTTGGCCGGCCTTGCGAATTAGTTGTATAATAAAAGGAATTTTCAATTATGGCAGAAAAAAGAGATTATTATGAGGTATTAGGAGTATCTAAGACCGCTACAGATGCAGAGATAAAAAAAGCCTTCAGACAGCAGGCAAAGAAATATCATCCTGACATACATCCGGGTGATAAAGAGTGTGAGGAGAAGTTTAAGGAGCTCAGGAGGCCTATGCCGTATTGTCTGATCCTGATAAGAGACGCCAGTATGATCAGTTCGGTCATGCAGCATTTGATGGCACAGGCGGCGGAGCCGGTGGCTTTGATTTCTCAGGCATGGATATGGGGGATATTTTTGGGGACATTTTCGGAGATTTCTTCGGAGGTGGAAGAAGCAGTGGCAGAAGAAATGGTCCTGCACAGGGTGCAAATGTCCGTCTCAGTGTAAGAATTTCTTTTGAGGAAGCTATATTTGGCTGTACAAAGGAGCTTGAATTCAACTATAAGGAGACATGCTCTACATGTGGAGGCAACGGAGCTAAGCCGGGCACATCTCCTGAGACATGTACCCAGTGTAATGGTACAGGTAAGGTTGTCAGACAGAGTCAGTCTCTGTTTGGAGTAGTGCAGAATGTCACAACATGTCCATCCTGCGGTGGTTCGGGCAAGGTAGTAAAGGATAAGTGTCCTACTTGTCACGGTACAGGCTACAATACCAAGAAGGTCAGAAAGACTGTTGAGATTCCAGCCGGTATAGATAATGGACAGTGTGTCAGAATACGTGAATACGGCGAGCCGGGCATAAATGGCGGACCGCGTGGAGATCTTCTTGTTGAAGTTATTGTTTCAGGCAGCAGGGATTTTGAGCGTCAGGATGTTAATATCTTTTCAAAGGCATCCATCTCGTATGCTATTGCAGCCTTAGGCGGAGATATAAGAATCAAGACTGTTGATGGAGATATTATATACACAGTTGCACCGGGTACACAGACAGGTACACGTATCCGCTTAAAGGGCAAGGGCGTTCCTTCAACAAGAAATAAAGCAATAAGAGGTGACCATTATGTCACACTTGTTGTCAATACGCCTACAGGTCTGTCTAAGGATGCTAAGGAGGCTCTTAAGAAGTTTGATGAGCTTTCAGGTGGCTCTCTGACCAAGGAGGGCGGAGCTTCTACTGATTCTAAAAAGAAAAAAGGATTTATGGATAAGCTCAAGGAGTCTTTGGACGATCTGTAAATAGATGATCTGTAATAGATGATCCTATAATATATGTCCCGCCATGTGTGGCGGGGCATTTTTTAGGTTATTTTTACGTATAAAAAAATGGGGCTTTTATACAGCACATTTTTATGGTATTATATGAGATAAGTTGTGGAGGCAGTCGTATGACTGCCTTGTAAAATGTACGGAAATGTTTTGAAATAAAACTGTATTTATACTATGTATCTATTTTATTAAGAGAGGATTTTTATATGAAGTGGAAGAAATACACGATTGAGACAACAACCGCGGCTGAGGATTTCATGAGCAGCATGCTTATGGAGCTTGGTATCGAGGGAATCGAGATTGAGGACAATATTCCCCTGACCAAAGAGGACCAGGCGGATATGTTTATTGATTTTCTGCCGGAGCTGCCTCCGGATGAGGGCATAAGCATGTCAGCTTTTATATTGAGGATGATGGCAGTGATCAGTCAGATATGCTTAGAAAGGTAAAGCTTGGACTTGAGGATTTAAGAGATACTGTTGATGTGGGAAGCGGTGTAATTTCGTCATCTGAGACAGAGGATCTCGACTGGATTAATAACTGGAAGAAGTATTTTTCATCATTTACAATCGGTGATATATTGATTAAGCCTACATGGGAAGAGGTAAAGCCTGAGGATGCGGATAAATTTATGATAGAAATTGATCCGGGAATCTCCTTTGGTACAGGAAAGCACGAGACAACACAGCTTTGTATCAAGCAGCTTATCAAGTATATTGAGGGCGCAAAGGAAGCACCTACAGTGCTTGATGTGGGCTGTGGAAGCGGAATCCTTTCAATTGTAGCTTTAAAGCTTGGTGCAAAGGAGGTTGTAGGTACTGACCTTGATGCTGACTGCATGATTTCTACGCGTGACAATATGCAGGTCAATCATCTGGATGAGAAGCTTGGCACGTTTTATGTCGGCAATCTCATAGATGATACAGAGCTTCAAAAGAAGGTCGGTACAGAAAAATATGATATCGTTGTTGCAAATATCCTTGCTGATGTCATCATTCCTATGGCACCTGTTATTCCTGACAGGTTAAAGGAAGGCGGATATTTCATCACATCGGGTATCATAGATTTCAAGGAAAATGAAGTTAAAGAGGCTATCGAAGCAGCGGGGCTTAAGGTGATAGAAATCAATCATCAGGGTGAATGGGTCAATATCACTGCGCAGAAGCTGACTAAATAGTTTGGTGGATTATGTATCAGTTTTTTGTAGAGGAAGAGCAGGTTCATTCTGACAGCATCTCAATCACCGGAGGTGACGTAAATCACATAAAGAATGTACTGCGCATGAAAAACGGGGAAAAAATAAGAGTAAGCTCAAAATCCGGACAGGCATATTTCTGTCACATATCATCGATTCTGGATGATGAGGTCATCGCAGCTATTGACAGTGCAGATGAGACGGGCACAGAGCTTGATAATCACATCGTGCTGTATCAGGGGCTGCCAAAGGGCGATAAGATGGAGCTTATTATTCAAAAGGCTGTGGAGCTTGGTGTATCTGAGATAGTACCGGTTGCCATGAAAAACTGTGTGGTAAAGCTGGATGAAAAAAGGCAGCAAAAAGCTGCAGAGATGGCAGGCTATCGCTGAGAGTGCAGCAAAGCAGTCAAAGCGCACTGTGATTCCCACTGTGAAGCAGCCGGTTACATACAAGGAAGCTTTGAAAATCGCTTCAGAGCTTGACATCACGCTGGTGCCATATGAGAATGAGCGTGGCATGGATGCGACAAGAGAGATAATGGAGCAGCTTAAGGCTGGTCAGACTATCGGTGTTGTCGTGGGTCCTGAGGGCGGCTTTGCACCGGAGGAGATAGCACTTGTGGATGAGCATGCCACAATGCACAGAATAAGCTTGGGACGCAGGATTTTACGCACGGAGACAGCAGGACTTGCTGCACTTGCCATGCTTGTATACAATTTGGATGTATAGACAGTAGAGATACTTAACAGTTAAGAAGTAGAAGTTAGGAGCAAAAATGGAAGCATATTTGGATAATTCTGCCACAACCAGATGCTCAAAAGCAGCGGCAGATATGGTTTATAAGCTGCTTACAGAGGATTACGGTAATCCTTCATCACTTCATATGAAGGGCGTTGAGGCAGAAAATTATATTAATGATGCTAAGAAAAAGATTGCAAAGACACTCAGGGTGCAGGACAAGGAGATACTATTTACATCCGGCGGCACAGAGTCGAATAATACTGCAATAATAGGTGCTGCAATGGCCAATAAGCGCGCAGGAAGGCATATCATCACATCTTCTGTAGAGCACGCATCGGTTTTGTCTGTGATGCAGTTTCTGGAGGAACAGGGCTTTGAAATCACATATCTGCCTGTAAACCATGACGGCGTGATAAGTGTTGAAGAGCTGAAAAATGCCGTAAGGGAGGATACAATTCTTGTATCGCTTATGCATGTAAACAATGAGATTGGCGCAGTCATGCCGATTGAGGAGGCGGGAGCAGCTATAAAAGAGAAAAATCCTGCCACACTTTTTCATGTGGATGCCATTCAGTCCTACGGCAAGCTTGAAATCAGACCAAAGCGCATGAATATAGACATGCTTTCAGTCAGTGGACACAAGATTCACGGACCAAAGGGCAGCGGCTTTTTATATATAAAGGACAAGACTAAAATCAAGCCGATTATATACGGAGGCGGCCAGCAGAAGGGTATGCGCTCAGGTACGGAAAATGTTCCTGCATATGCAGGTCTTGGAGTGGCAGCAGAGGAAATTTACACGGATTTTGATAAAAAAATAGCACATATGTATGAGCTTAGGGATCATTTTATAGAGTCAGTGCAGCGTATTGACGGAGTATCGGTAAACGGACGCACGGACCATACAAATGCCCCTCATGTGGTAAGCGTGAGCGTAGATGGTGTGAGAGCGGAGGTTATGCTTCATACTCTTGAGGACAGGCAGATATATGTGTCTGCAGGAAGTGCCTGTTCATCAAACAAACCGGCAATCAGTTCAACACTAAAGAGCATAGGCTTAAGCCGTCACTTTTGGATTCCACGATCAGATTCAGCTTTTGCGTGAATACCACACAGGAGGAAATTGATTACGCTGTATCAGTGATGGCAGAGGTGATACCAATGCTGCGAAGATATACAAGGCGCTAATGAGCTGCAAAGAGATCGCAGGTATTAGCATAGCCGGTAACCATGAAGGACTAAAAAGTTACACATACAATGAAATATTAAGTAATTAAAATAATAAATAAAACCAATAAATAAAACCAGAACAGGAGAGTTACATGTACAAGACATTTTGATCAAGTATGCTGAGATTGCGATAAAGGGCAAAAACAGATACATTTTTGAAGACGCGCTCGTTAAGAATATCAAATATCAGCTTCGCAATGTGGATGGAAGCTTTGAGGTAAGAAAGGAAAGCGGACGTGTGTACGTTGAGACAGACGGAGACTATGATTATGACGAGACAGTTGCCACATTGTCAAGAATTTTTGGTATCGTGGGTATCTGTCCGGTTGAGTTGCATGAGGATGAGGGCTTTGACAAGCTCTGTGAAGCAGTTATCGATCATATCAACCATGTATACAAGGATAAGAGCTTTACCTTCAAGGTAAATGCGAGACGTGCCAGAAAGAACTATCCGATGACCTCCATGGAGATAAATGCCGCAGTCGGTGAAAAGGTGCTGGAGGCATTTCCTGAGACAAGGGTAGATGTTCATAATCCACAGGTTATGATCAATATCGAGATCAGACCTATGATAAATATTTATTCAGAGGAAATTCCCGGACCGGGCGGTATGCCGCTTGGCACAGCAGGAAAGGCAATGCTTCTGCTCTCAGGTGGAATCGACAGCCCGGTTGCAGGATACATGATTGCAAAGCGAGGCGTGGTAATCAATGCCACATATTTCCATGCACCGCCATATACGAGTGAGAGAGCAAAGCAGAAGGTTGTAGACCTGGCAAAGAAGGTTGCCAGATATTCGGGCAGGATAAAGCTGCATGTTGTCAATTTTACCGATATACAGCTTGCCATATATGAGAAATGTCCTCATGATGAGCTGACCATCATCATGCGCAGATACATGATGAAGATAGCAGAGCACTTTGCCGATGAGGATAAATGCTTAGGCCTTATCACAGGTGAGAGCATCGGACAGGTTGCAAGCCAGACAATGCAGTCACTTGCTGCAACAAACGAGGTGTGCCATATGCCTGTATACAGACCTCTCATTGCCATGGACAAGAATGATATCATTGATATATCAAACAAAATTGATACCTATGAGACATCGATTCTTCCGTATGAGGACTGCTGTACTATTTTCGTAGCAAAGCATCCTGTTACAAAGCCGAATATAAACAGGATTAAGAAGTCTGAGGAAAGACTTAACGATGTGATAGATGAGCTTATGAAGACAGCTATAGATACTACAGAAGTGATTATGGTGGATGCTGAGTAATCAGTGCCACCTTAGAGCAAAATAAAAAGGACCTGAGCATCAGGTCCTAATTAATCAAATCATTGTGTCTGTATTACTTGGCTTCGTCGATGATATATGGCTTTAATACTTCCATAATCTCGTCAAGTCCGGTTTCTGTATGTATAGCGAGCTCTATTGGCTTAGAGAGGTCTAGGCTGAAGATACCCATAATTGATTTAGCATCAATGACATATCTGCCCGATATTAAATCAAAATCGAAATCAAACTGAGTAATAGCGTTAACGAATGATTTTACTTTCCCAATGGAATTTAATGAAATCTGTACTGTTTTCATATTGAAAACCTCCTTAAATAACTACTGTCATATAGATAGTAATAGTTTTTTAAGGAAAAGTCAATTAAATAGGAGTAAAAAAATAAAATGAAAAAAGCAGCCTTACATAATTTAGGATGTAAAGTAAATGCATATGAGACAGAGCCATGCAGCATCTGCTTGAGGAGGCGGGCTATGAGATAGTTCCATTCACACAAAAAGCTGATGTGTATGTCATAAATACATGCTCAGTCACCAACATGGCTGACAGAAAATCCAGACAGATGCTTCACAAGGCAAAGAAAAATAATCCGGACTCAATAGTTGTGGCAGCCGGCTGCTATGTGCAGACAAGTGAAAAAGAGGTATTAAACGACTTATCGGTGGACATAGTCATCGGAAATGACAGAAAGCATGACCTTGTAAGGCTGCTTGAGGAATACTCTTTGGACAGTGTAAACGATACCGTGGACGATATAAATGACGGAAAGCATGATTTTGAGGAGCTCTTTATAGACCAGACAAAGGAGCACACGAGAGCCTTCATCAAGGTGCAGGACGGCTGTAATCAGTTTTGCAGCTATTGTATCATTCCGTATGCCAGAGGACGTGTCAGAAGCCGTAGGTTTGAAAATGTAATAGCAGAGGTTGAAAGGCTCGCGGCAAACGGCTTCAAGGAGGTTGTGCTGACAGGTATCCATCTAAGCTCATACGGTGTGGATTTTGAGGAAGCTACAGGCCTTCTTGAACTGATACAGGCGGTGAACGCAGTAAAGGGCATAGAGCGCATCAGGCTTGGGTCACTCGAGCCTAAGATTGTGACAGAGCACTTTGCGAGCGAGCTTTCAAAGCTTGATAAAATCTGTCCTCATTTCCATCTGTCGCTTCAGAGCGGCTGCGATGCAACACTTAAGAGGATGAACAGAAAATATACCACTAAAGAGTACGAGAGAGGCTGTGAGCTTTTGCGTAAATATTTTGTTCATCCGGCCATCACAACCGATGTGATTGTGGGATTTCCCGGTGAGACAGAGGAGGAGTTTGAACAGACTAAGGCATATCTTGAGCATATACATTTTTATGAGATGCATATCTTTAAGTACTCAAAGCGAAAAGGCACCCGCGCAGCAGTAATGCCTGACCAGATAGATGAGCAGATTAAGGCGGCACGAAGCGAAAAGCTCATAGCACTCGGTCATGACATGTCTAAGGAGTTCAGGAAATTCTATATCGGAAAGAATGAGGAGGTGCTTTTTGAGGAAAAGGCCGTAATCGGTGATAAAGAATACTTTGTCGGATATACTAAGGAATATGTCAAGGTCGCTAAGGAAACTGCCGAAAACCTTGAAAATCAGATAGTTTCAGGCCGTATATCGGGTATGCTTACAGACGAAATATTACTCTTCGAATAATAAAAGGTTGTAATTTTATTACATTTATAATAAAATAATATTACAAGAAGGGCGAAACGTATGGAAAAAAATATTAACAACACACAATTTTTTACAGTTCAAAAGGAGCCTGAGCTTCAGGTAAGCGATGTACTTGAGATTGTGTACAAGGCATTAAAGGAAAAGGGCTACAATCCTGTTAATCAGATTGTTGGATATATTATGTCCGGAGATCCAACATATATCACAAGCCACAATAACGCGAGAAGTCTCATCATGAAGGTTGAGAGAGACGAGCTTGTGGAGGAGGTTCTCAAGACATACATTGAGAACAGCGCATGGGATTAATATGAGGATATTAGGTCTTGATTTTGGTTCAAAGACAGTCGGAGTAGCGGTGAGCGACGAGCTCTTGATCACAGCACAGGGTGTTGAGATAGTGCGCAGGAAGTCGCCATCCAAGCTCAGACAGACTTTGGCACGTATTGAGGAGATTATTGCAGAGTACAAGGTGGACAGGATTGTGCTCGGCTATCCTAAAAACATGAATAATACGGAAGGAGAACGCTGCGAGAAGACGAAGGAGTTCGGTGATATGCTTGCAAGGCGCACAGGTCTTGAGGTCATATACTGGGATGAGCGTCTTACGACAGTCGCAGCCGACCGTTCTATGATGGAAACCGGCATACGCAGGGAGAATCGCAAGGAGTTTGTTGATGAGATAGCAGCGATTTTTATTTTGCAGGGATATTTGGATTATCTGTCAAATAGTCGGTCTTAGTTTTTATGCAGAAAATAAAATTTACTGATCCGCAGACCAATGATGTTGTCGAGTTTGCGGTTGAAGAAGAGACAACACTTAATGGAACACGATATCTTTTAGTTTCCGAAGGAGAAGAAAGCGGAGACTGTGAAGCATATATTTTAAAAGAAGTAAGCACAAAGGATGAAGAGGTGCTTTATCAGATGGTTGAAGACGATGTTGAGTTTTCGGCTATTGCTAAGGTATTTTCTGAGCTTACGGATGATGACACTGCACTTGAATATTAGGATTGCAGTTGTACGTGAAATAAATTTGGAGGTAATATTTTGAAGAAAACAGAAAAACAGAATACAGGTAAGCTTAAGATCATTCCACTTGGAGGATTAGAGCAGATTGGAATGAATATTACTGCCTTTGAGTATGAGGACAGTATTATTGTAGTTGATTGCGGATTATCATTCCCTGAGGACGATATGCTGGGAATAGATTTGGTTATCCCTGATATCACATATCTTAAGGAGAACATCGATAAGGTCAAGGGATTCTTTATCACTCATGGACATGAGGATCATATCGGTGCTATTCCATATGTGCTTAAGGAGATAAATGTACCGATATACGCTACAAAGCTTACCATCGGAATTATTGACAGAAAGCTCGAAGAGCATGGCATGCTCAAGACTGTCAAGAGAAAAGTCGTAAAATACGGACAGCATATCAACCTTGGCTGCTTCAGGGTTGAGTTTATAAAGACTAACCACAGTATCCAGGATGCAGCAGCGCTTGCTATATATTCACCGGCAGGTATAGTTGTGCATACAGGCGATTTCAAGGTGGATTATACACCTGTATTTGGAGATGCAATCGACTTGCAAGGTTTGGTGAGATTGGAAAGAAGGGCGTGCTCGCGCTTATGTGCGACAGTACCAATGCAGAAAGACCGGGCTTCACACAGTCTGAGAAGTCTGTCGGAAAGGTATTGGACGGCATCTTTGAGGATCACAGGAAAAACAGAATTATCATTGCTACATTTGCATCAAATGTAGACCGTGTGCAGCAGATTATCAACTGTGCGGAGAAGTATGGCAGAAAGGTGGCCATCGAGGGACGAAGCATGGTAAATATCATTTCGATAGCTCAGAGCTTGGTTATCTGTCGCTGCCTGACAATATTCTTATAGATGTAGAACAGCTTAGAAGCTATCCTGATGAGCAGACTGTCATCATCACGACAGGAAGCCAGGGAGAGTCAATGGCAGCTCTTTCACGTATGGCAAACGGTACCCACAGAAAGGTATCCATAAAGCCAAACGATACCATTGTATTCAGCTCAAACCCTATACCGGGAAATGAGAAGTCGGTTACAGGTATCATCAATGAGCTCATGATGAAGGGTGCAGACGTTATATTTCAGGATGTCCATGTTTCCGGTCATGCGTGCCAGGAGGATATCAAGCTTATTTATTCTCTTGTCAATCCAAAGTACGCAATCCCTGTTCATGGAGAGTACAAGCATCTTGTTGCACAGGCCAAAATAGCTGAGCAGCTCGGATATGATACAGACCACATCAAGATCCTTTCATCAGGAGATGTGCTTGAAATCAATGAGGACGGTGCCAAGGTGACAGGCAGAGTGCATGTGGGCAATGTCATGGTCGATGGACTCGGTGTAGGAGATGTAGGAAATATCGTGCTCCGTGACAGACAGCGTCTGGCTGAGGATGGAATCATCATCGTTGTGATGACACTTGAGGCAGGCTCAGGACAGCTGCTTGCAGGCCCTGATATTGTATCGAGAGGATTTGTATATGTGCGCAATTCTGAGAGCCTGATGGATGAGGCGAAATGCGTGCTGGATGACACAATGGAGCGTCTGACAGACAACAATGTGACAGACTGGGGCAAGATAAAGACAGAGGTAAAGGATGCATTGGGAGACTTTGTTTGGAAGGAAACAAAGAGAAGACCGATGATTATACCTATAATTATGGAAGTGTAGGAACAGCTTATGGATTTTAACAAGGCTTTATTTGGTTTTATAAGGGTTGCTTTTTCAATAATGATTGCTCTTTTAGTGCTGTTTGCGGGCATAAAAATCTGCAGCATCTGCTATGATTTTGGCTACAGAGTTTTTACTGAGCCTGCCATGACAAATGGCGATGGTCAGGATGTACTCGTTCAGGTGGAAAAGGGCATCTCCGCAGAGGAGCTTGGACAGCTTTTAGAGGACAAGGGCCTTGTAAGGGATCACAATTTATTTTATCTCCAGCTTAAGCTGTCTGCTTACTCAGGACATATAAAGCCAGGGATATACACACTCAACACTTCAATGACGGCAAAGGATATGATGGTAATCATGTCCTCCGACAAGAGCGATGAAGAACAGACACAGACTGTGGAGCCTTCGGATACACAGTAATTATCCGTTAAGCGCATTTGTGTCAATAATTAGATTAGGAAATACAAGAATGATAGTTGATGAGAGACTTGTCACATATATCAATTCCTTGGACAGAGGCAACACGCCTGTATTAGATGAGATAGAGAAGGAAGCCTTAAGAGACTTCGTTCCGATTATCAGAAAAGAGATGCAGAGCTTTTTAAAGCTGCTTCTTGCAATGCAAAAACCAATGCGTATTCTCGAGGTGGGAACAGCGGTTGGTTTTTCTGCCGTTTTGATGGCAGAGTATGCACCGAAGGGTTGTCAGATAGTGACGATTGAAAATTACGAAAAAAGAATACCTATCGCAAAGGCCAACTTTGAAAGAGCCGGGAAGCAGGAGCAGATTACACTCTTAGAGGGCGATGCAACGGAGATACTTCCACAGCTTGAAGGACAGTTTGACATGATATTTATGGACGCGGCAAAGGGACAGTATATCAACTTTATGCCGCAGGTGCTTCGCCTTTTAAAGACAGGCGGGGTGCTGGTGTCCGACAATGTGCTGCAGGATGGCGATATTATAGAATCGCACTATATCGTTGAGCGCAGAAACCGTACCATCTACAAGCGTATGAGGGAGTATCTCTACGAGCTTACACACTCCGATGAGCTGGTGACGGCAGTGATGCCTATAGGCGATGGAATTACGGTGTCAACAAAGCTATAGTAACCGGTGTAGAATATATTTGATGAATACAAACTGTATGGGAGAAAAATGAGAAAAATAGAATTACTTTGTCCGGCGAGCAGCTGGAGGTACTTAAGATAGCAGTTATATATGGAGCTGATGCAGTTTACATCGGTGGAGAGGCATTTGGACTAAGGGCCAAGGCTAAGAATTTCTCCATGGAGGAGATGGCAGAGGGTGTTGCCTTTGCACATGCTCACGGTGTGAGAGTGTATGTTACTGCCAATATTTTGGCTCACAACTATGACCTTGACGGAGTGCGTGAATATTTTACAGAGCTTCACAACATGAAGCCGGACAGACCTGATGCACTGATTATTGCAGATCCGGCAGTTTCATGATTGCAAAGGAGGTCTGCCCGGAGATAGAAAGACATGTCAGCACACAGGCCAACAACACGAACTACGGCACATATCAGTTCTGGTGGAATCTCGGAGCCAGCCGCGTGGTGACAGCAAGAGAGCTTTCGCTTAAGGAGATAAAGGAGATAAGAGGGCACATAGATGACAGGATGGAGATAGAGACCTTTGTGCACGGAGCAATGTGTATCTCATATTCAGGCCGATGCCTGCTTTCCAACTATTTCACAGGCCGTGATGCGAATAAGGGCGCGTGTACACATCCGTGCCGCTGGAAATACTCTGTTGTGGAGGAAAAGCGCCCGGGTGAGTATCTGCGGTATACGAGAATGAGCGTGGCACATATATCTTCAACTCAAAGGACCTTTGCATGATAGAGCATATCCCGGATCTGATTGATGCAGGAATAGACAGCTACAAGATAGAGGGACGTATGAAGACCGCTCTCTATGTGGCAACAGTAGCAAGAACCTACCGCAAGGCGATAAATGATTACCTTGAGTCACCTGAGAAATACGAGGCAAATATGCATGGTACCTAGAGCAGATAAAGAGCTGTACCTACAGACAGTTTACCACAGGATTTTTCTACGGAAAGCCTTCGGAGGAGACTCAGATATACGATAACAATACTTACGAGAAGGGCTACACTTATCTCGGTATCGTAGGTGCACCAAATGAAAAAGGCCTCTACCGTATGGAGCAGAGAAACAAGTTCTCAGTTGCGAGCAGATTGAAATCATGAAGCCAAACGGAGACAATGTGCTTGCAACAGTGCTTGCGCTCGTTGATGAGGACGGCAATGAGATGGAATCCTGCCCACATCCACAGCAGGTATTCTATGTAAAGCTGTCAGAGACACCTGATGAGTTTGATATTTTAAGACGTCAGGAAAATGAGGCTATCGCTTTAGATTAAAATAATTGTTTTTAGGAATGAATCCGCTATACTAAATTATGGTATTGCGGATTTTTTTCGTAAAAAATACGGATTATTTGAAAATTTGTTGAAATAATAACTGAAATACAACAGATAGTAATGGAGAAAAAATGTTAAAAATAGCTATATGTGATGATGAAAAAGTATTTAGAGATAATATAAATAAATATGTTGCAGCCTATTTAAATGAAAAAGAGATTTCTTATGAAATAGATACATTTTCATCAGGTAAGGAAATAATTGATTTAGGAATTGAAATTAAACAATACAACATCATTTTTTGGATATTAATATGGATGATGTTGATGGAATTGTTACGGCACAAAAAATCAGGGAATATAGTTCTGAAATATATATTGTATTTGTGACAGCTTATATAAATTATTCGTTGGAGGCTACAAGGTCGATGCCATAAGATATCTGTTGAAAAATAATACTAATTTAGAGGCTTCCATAAGCGAATGCATGGATGCCATTCTTCATAAGATGAATTTGGTAGTAAAAAAGAAAAAATTCAAGTTCAATGAAGGAGAAAAGGAGATTAATATAGACAATATACTATATATTGAAAGCAAATTACATAAACTGCAATTCTATATCATGGAGGATAAAATCAAAATCTATAATTTATATGGCACATTAAATGAGCTGGAAAATGAACTAAAAGATTTCCATTTTATTAGAATCCATCAAAGCTATTTGACTAATTTGAAATATATTAGGAGTGTTAAATGCTATAAAGTACTGTTATGTAATAATCAGGAATTGCTCATACCTAAGGCAAGATATAGGAATGTGAAGGATGCATTCATTTCATATAAGGGAGAATTGTGATATATGTTTACATATTTTTTCAGTTTAGTAATTATTATATTTGAAGCGATATGTTGTAATTTATTTTACGATGTTATTTGCAAAGAAAATTCGAGATTAAGAAAAAGTCAAAAAGTTTTGCTGATGCTATCATTGATTTGCTGCTATTATTTATGCGGATTATTTTTGTCTGATATGCTTATATTGAAAATGACGTTGGTTGTACTGGCTGCAGTTATAATTATGAGTTTTTATTTTGAAATTAGTATAAAAAAATCAGTCATTTTTGCATTATTATATCAAGGATTATCAATCATAGTTGATTATATAGCTTATATTAGTAATAACACAATTATTTCAAAAGCGGGTGAGGTACAAAAAGGATATGCGTTAGAGGGAAGCTTGGTTGTTATTTTTAGCAAGATTACTGTATTTTTATGTATCTTACTGCTAAAAAAACACTTTGGAAAAAAATCAACAGAGACTTTACCTGACAAAATATGGGGAAGATTTTTGTTTTTTCCTGTATTTACAATAATTACAATTATAGCAATGATTATGACGTTTCAATATACAAAAAATGAAGTGCAGGCGAACGTTTTATATTCTATCTCTTTGGGATTGGCTGTGATGAATATATTTGTATATTTCCTGATTAACGATATTGTAACCAGTGAAGCTAAATTGCATGAAAAGGAAATATTGGGGCTACAGTTTAAAAACCAAATTGATATGTACCGTTCTATTTCGGAAAATTATGAAATTCAGAAGAAAAAGTCACATGAATTTAAAAATCATATATTGTGTATAGAATCTTTATTGAAAGCTCATGAATATGACAAGGCAAGTAAATATGTAGGAAATATCAGCGATACTTTTATTGGAGAAAAGAATATAATCAATACAAATCATGTGATAATAAATGCGATTCTTAATACAAAGTATCAGGAGGCTATCAGTAAGAATATTGTTTTTGTGTTTAAGGTAAATGATTTATCAAAAATTGTAATAGAGGATGAGGATCTGGTAGTGATTTTAGCAAATCTGCTAAATAATGCCATTGAAGCATGTGAAAAATGTGAGGAAAAGAAAACTATAAAACTAAAGTTTGTGATAGAGGAAAATCTTATAGTTCTTTCAGTGAAAAATACATGCAGTAATCCAATTATTTACAGTGATAATGAAATAAAAACAAGTAAAAAAGATGAACCGGAAATGCATGGCATTGGCATAAAGAATATTATTCAAATTGTAGAAAAATACGATGGCGAATATGTTATTAAAAATGAAAACAATGAATTTAGTTTTTCTATTATTATCCCATTATAATATGTGACCATAGTTTATGTCCATTTTCTGCAAAAAATGTTCGTTTTGTGCACGGATTGTTGATTTTATCTATTATGTTAGATAAAATTATAAAAAGTAATTTTGGAGTAAGATAACAGAAGGAAAAATAACAAATGATTTATAAAGTGGCAATATGTGATGATGAAATTAATCAGTGCGCTGTACTCGAAAAAGTAATAATTGAATATTTTAAGAATAGAGCTGAAAAATGCGAGGTTGAAGTATGGTATGATTCTATGTCATTATGTAGAGATATAAAAGAATTCAATCCGCAGATACTTTTTTGGATATTGAGTTACCGGGTGATAATGGGGTTTATGCAGGAAAATATATAAGAGAAACGCTTCATAATGACAGGATGAATATTGTGTTTATATCTCATAAAACAAGCTATGCTATGGAGCTTTTTCAAATTCATCCATATGATTTTCTTATAAAACCGATAGATGATAATGTTTTGTATGATACTCTGACTAAAATACTACAACTTGAAGATGTGCAGAAAAAAGAATTCAGATATACATATAATAAGACAGGATATTCTATTCCATATGGGGAAATTATGTTGTTTTCCAGCAGAAATAAAACTATTACTATATGTAAAACCGATGGTGAAAGTGTATCTTATTATGGAAAACTTAGTGATATTGTATCAAATCTTCCGTTTCAGTTTGTCTGCATAAGCAAGTCATATATAGTCAATATAAAATGTATTAAATCATGGAAAAGTGATGCTGTTTTACTGAAAAATGGTATGGAAATAAGTATAGCACAGTCTAAAAGGGCTTCATTTAAGCAAGCAGTTTTTAACTATGGAAGGAGTAAGGACGTGATATGACTTTTGAAAAAGCAATGGTTATTTTGTTTACAAAGGTAGCTCAGACTGTTATTGCAGAAAGATTTACCCATACTTTTTTTGATAATGATGGAAACAGAGTGCGAAAGGTATTTGCATATTTATTTAGTGTTTTTATAGCGATATTTGTAAACTTGTTTTTTCATAAACCGATATTTAATTTCCTTAGTATTTTCTTAGGGCTGTCAGCAATTGCTTTATCATATGATGGTACGATAAAAAGAAAATGTATATTTGTTTTTTATATTTTGGCAGTAAGCTGTCTCATAGATTTAGTAGTAAGTGCATTTTTGATAAAACCCTTTGGATATGATGGATATTCAGCTTTTGTAAGTATATTTGCTCTTTTATTATTGCATGCTGCGCAGTTGGTTACAGAAAGATTTTTTGAAAATGATTTAGGCATAGAGCTGAATAATCGTTATTGGTTGTTTATTATTGCGTCGTTATTAGTATGTATTATAACATCAATAGTAATATTTATGGATAAAACCGTGTCATCATTTTCTCTTTCGTTAGTGTGCGGAGCATTTCTGCTTGTGAATATTATTATTTCATATCTGATGGATGATCTTGTTAAGTCTTCTCAGAAGGCTTTGGAAAATCAGGCACTTAGAGATCAGGTTAGTTCTTATGAAAGCCTGCTAATAAAAAGTCAATAGTAAAATGAATTATTTTTATGATTGTGATTTTGGGCACAAGTTTTGAACCGCCATATTTGCCGGTTTGAAGAAAAATGAGTTTAGACTTGGTTATTGCTCTAA